>OHAU01000301.1_pt1 | contig 72325 bp, 52 predicted proteins | sample 1577181 | NCBI WGS metagenome assembly OHAU01 (sample SAMEA3541472, study PRJEB24748) | human gut metagenome | biome: human gut; feature: human-associated habitat; material: faeces | place: China | collected 2012
AAAAGGCCCGAAGGGACTTTTTTGACAAGCTGAGCGGCCCGGACAAATGTCCGGGCCGCAGGTTTTATTCTTCTGTCAGCGGAAGCTCCACGGAGGCCTTGAACAGGTCCCCCTCAATGGCGATCGTGAATGTGCCGCCCTGCAGCTCCGTCAGGCTGCGCGCAATGGAGAGGCCGAGACCGCTGCCCTCCGTGCTGCGGGAGGCATCACCGCGGACGAAGCGCTCCATCAGCTCCTCGGCGGGAATATTCAGGGCGTCGCGGGAGATATTCAGGAACGTGATGCGCAGCAGTTCGCCGCGCTCCTCCGTGCGGAGATAGGCCCTCGAGCCGGGCAGGCCGTACTTGCAGATATTGCTCAGCAGATTGTCGAACACCCGCCAGAGGAGCCTCCCGTCCGCCTGCACACAAAACCGCTGGGCGCGCAGATCAAAAACAGGCTCGATCTTCGCATTCTGCAGCCGGTCGGCATACTCCGCCTCCGCCTGCCCGAGCAGGACGTGGGCATCAACTGCCTCCGGATGGACCGTCAGATTGCCGGTCGCCGCCTTGGAGGCCTCGATGAGGTCCTCCGTCAGCTTTTTCAGCCGCGTGCTCTGACGCACGAGCACCTCGAGGTACTCCGGCGCGTCCGGCGAGGAAAGGCCATCGCGCTGCAGCAGGCCGGCGTAGTTCACGATGGACGTCAGCGGCGTTTTGATATCGTGCGAGACGTTCGTGATGAGCTCCGTTTTCATCCGCTCGCTCTGCATTCTCTCCTCTACGGCATTGCGCATCCCGTCGCGGATGCCGTTGAGATAGTTGGCCTGTCTGCGCAGCGGAGAGAACATATGGTCCGTCGCGACCGAATGATCCAGATCACCCTCGGCAAGCCGCTTGCTCCCGTCCAGCAGGCGGCGCAGGTCCAGCAGGAACAGCACGACCAGAGGCGTGAACACGACCTTTTCCACGATCCAGAGAACAGCATAGGCCCCGGCCATCAGAAAGCCGAGCTCCAGCAGGCTAAGGGCCAGCCAGCACACGAGAGCCGTCCAGACAAGCGGGAGCTTCGGCATCACGCGCCGGATCACCGCCGCAAGCCGCCGCAGCACGCCGGGGATGCAGTCCAGCAGACGGCGCAGCAGCGTATTGCGCCACATGGTGTGCGCCTTGCAGCGTGCGGCGATCGTCATGGGGAGGGTCTGAAGCAGAAAGCAGAGGAGGACAGCGGCCGGTGCGATCGACCACAGCTCCCCCTTTGCACTGGCAAGAAAGACGATGATGAGCACAACTGCGGCGAGGGCCAGCAGATAAGCCTCAAACGGCATCCGATCGAGCCAGCGGAGTGTGATGCCCGCGGTTCCGCGCTTATGGCCCGCCGTGCGCAGGCGGAAGGCAAAGCTGGCCACGCAGCAGGCCGCAGAAAGCACAAGGATGAGGATGAGCCACACGCGCATGGCGATCAGCAGATCGATCCAGCGCGCCGTGACGGCGACCGAATCGTTCCCGATCGGGGCTGCAGCCAGCGTCACGCCGACCTGCACCCTTGTCTGGCTCTCCTCGGGATAATACCAGATCTTCAGCAGCGTGCGCTCGGAGGATTCCATCGCCGTTGTTTCTTCTGACCAGTCTCCGATGCTTTCGTCGATCGGTGAATAACTGGTATGGTATTCCTGTTTGCTAGGCGTAAACTCGTAGTCGTCAATCAGATACGGGAATCGGTCCAAGACGCTCTGGGCCTTTTCCGCATCCGAGAACGTATTCTTCCAGAGCTTCGTTTCTCCGGTCGTGAACGTATAGCTGAAGGGGTCCTCAAGGAGGCTCGTCTCCCCTTCCTTTGCATTGGAAAACACGGTTGTTCCGTCCGTCGTCTTCACATCGACATGGACATTCAAGCTGTTCAGGTAATTCTGATAGCTCTGCGGCTCATGGACAAGTCCTTCCAGCACCGGTTCGACATGGTCGTAGTATTCCTGGACTCCTGCCGCATGCAGATAGGATGTACGCAGCTGCGCGCCGCCGTCGTTATAGGCCTGATAGGAAGCCAGCAGCACGATGCCCGCCGTGCTGAGCAGTGTGAGCAGGAAGCTCACGGTCAGTATGACGGATGCTGCGATCCGCGCCGCGAGGTTATCTTGCAGCTTTTTCATTTCGTCGTTCCTCCATTTTGTATCCCTTGCCCCACACAACCTTGAGATAGCGCGGTTCGGTGGGATCAATCTCGATCTTCGAGCGCAGATGCCGGATGTGCACCGCCACGGCGTTCTCCACGCCGACGGGCGAATCGCCCCAGACACGGCGATAAATTTCGCGCGGAGAGAAGACTGTGCCCGCATGCTGCATGAGCAGACGCAGGATGTCGAACTCCGTCGGCGTCAGCGCGACCGGCTCACCGTCGACCGTGACGGTCCGTCCGGCATCGTCGAGCATGATGCCGCCGATGGTCACCTGCGTCGGCAGCACCTGCCCGCCGCCAAGCTGCAGATAACGCCGGAGCTGCGAGCGGACGCGCGCCATGACCTCAATGGGATTGAACGGCTTTGTCACATAATCGTCTGCGCCGAGATTCAGGCCGAGGACCTTATCCGTGTCCTCCGACTTGGCTGTCAGCAGGATGACCGGCACATTCGAGGTCTTGCGCAGCTCCGCCATGGCGCTCAGCCCGTCCATGCCCGGCATCATCACGTCGAGCAGGATGAGATGCACCTCCTGCATGGCGGCAAGCCGCAGCATCTCGCTGCCGTTGTAGGCCTCGAGCACCTCATAGCCCTCCGCCGTTAGATAGATCCGCAGTGCGGACACGATGTCCCGCTCGTCATCACAAACCAGAATCCGATACATGCCATTCTCCCCCATTTTTCTCTCCGCGCAGCCGCCTGCGTTCTCGCTTCTGCCCCTACAGTTTACCGAAAAACGGCAGCAGAAACAAGCAGGCAAAACCGAAAGATATTCTTAAGATCGTTATAATTCACTCCAATATAGTATATTGTATCATCCGCTCTGCTGCAAGCACCGCAGAAAAAGACGAGGCGGATTTCGGGGATTTTTCAGGAAATCCCGTCGAAATTTTTCTCAAAAAATAGAAATTTAGGCTTGTACGAAGACATACCGTTTGGTATAATATTCAGACACGACTATTTTCTTCAAGGGGATGAGCTTCATCGAAAGCAAGAAGAAACGCCCTGGGTCATTCCGCCACATATGGCCGAATCTGGGGCGCTACCGCATCTGGACCCTGGCCGCCGCGATCTTCGGCGGGCTGGAGGTCATGCTCGAGGTCCTGATCCCGATGCTGATGTCCGTCATTGTGGACGGCGGCCTCTACCGGGAGCAGGATTTCATGCTGCGCGAGCTGTTTCCGGAGGCACTTATCGCAAACCGCGACCGCTTCGTTCTGACAGTCGGCATCATCATGGTCATCGTTGCCTGCTGCTCCATGGCCTGCGGTATTCTGAGCGCACGCTGCTCCGCCGTGGCCAGTCAGGGCTTTGCCAAAAATCTCCGTGCGAACCTGCTCGGAAAAATTCAGGACTTCTCGTTCGCGAACACGGATCATTTCACAACGTCCAGCCTGATCACCCGCGCCACGACGGACGTCAACACCGTGCGCAACACCATGCAGCAGTTCCTGCGCACACTGATCCGCTCGCCGTTTATGGTACTGATGGCCACGGTCATGGCCTTTACGATCTCGCCGCATCTGGCGGTGATCTTTCTGATCTCCATTCCGTTCCTGGCCGGTGTTCTGGCCATCCTCATGAAGATCGGCCAGCCGCGCTTTCGCAAAATGCTGCAGAAGATGGACAGCATGAACCGCGCCGTGCAGGAAAACCTCATCAGCAGCCGCGTCGTCAAGGCCTATGTCCGCGGCGATTATGAATCCGAGCGCTTCCGCGGCACGGCGGAGGATCTGCGGCAGGCAACGCTGTCATCCTCCCGCCTGTTCACGCTGACCGGTCCCATCCAGATGACCATCCTATGGGGCTGCACGATCGTGCTGCTGCTCCTCGGCGGCCGCGAGATCATTTTCCGCACAACGGGCCTGCTTACAGGTGAGCTTGTCAGTCTGGTGTCCTACACGACGCAGGCCGTCAACGCTCTGACGATGCTCACGTGGCTCATTATGGCTCTGTCCCGCGCACATGCCTCCCTCGTCCGCATCAATGAGGTGCTCGACGAGACCGTTGATATCACGGACGGGCCGAGCGACGCCGTCGTGGAAGACGGGAGTGTGGATTTTGAAGACGTCTGCTTCAGTTATTCCGGCGATCCGGACAAGCTTGCACTGCGCCACATCACCGTACATATCAACAGCGGTGAGACCATCGGCATCATCGGCGGCACCGGCGAGGGCAAATCCACGCTTGTGAATCTCATCCCGCGCTTTTATGACACGCTGTCCGGCACCGTGCGCGTCGGCGGCCGCGATGTGCGCGATTACACGCTCGAGCATCTGCGTGACGGCGTTTCCATGGTGCTGCAGAACGGCGCGCTGTTCTCCGGCACGATCGCGCAGAATCTCCGCTGGGGCAATGCCAACGCCACGCAGGAGCAGCTGCGCGAGGCCTGCGCCATTGCCTGCGCAGACGAATTCATCGATCGCTTCCCGGACGGCTATGAGACCGTTCTGGAGCAGAACGCCGCGAACCTCTCCGGCGGCCAGAAGCAGCGCCTGCGCATTGCGCGCGCCATTGTGAAGCAGCCGAAGATCCTGATCCTCGACGACTCCACGAGCGCCGTGGACATGGCGACGGACGAACACATCCGCCGCGCGCTGAAAACGGCCATGCCCGGCAGCACAAAGATCATCATCGCGCAGCGCATCGCCTCGATCCTCTCGTGCGACCGGATCATCGTACTGCACGAGGGCGAGCTCTCCGACGTCGGCACGCATGCGGAGCTGATGGAGCGCAGCCAGATTTATCGCGACGTCTATGACAGCCAGATGCGGGAGGAGGGTGAGCAGCATGGCCAGAGTTGAGCTTCGGAATTACCGCCGCGCGCAGTCTCCCCTGCACACGCTGTTCCGCCTGTTCCGCTATTTCCGTCACTGCCGCGTGCTGCTCATCTGCGCCGTGGCATCCATTCTGGCCTATGTGGCCTGCACGATCGGCGCGTCCTACTGCATGCGCCCGCTGACCAATCTTCTGAAGGAAAGCGGCATCACGCCGAATGAGACCTACGCAAAATATCTGAGCCTGCTGGCCGGTCTCGGCACGCTGTATTTCCTCAGCGCCGTGACGAACTACCTGCTCAACCGCCTTATGCTCGAGACGAGCACCGTCATCATGCGTGAGCTGCGCGCGGAGCTGTTTGCCCGTATGCAGAAGCTGCCCATCAGCTATTTTGACGCCAATACGAACGGCAGCCTCATGAGCTATTACACGAACGACATCGAGGCGACGAACGAGCTGCTGCAGCACAGCATCACGCAGATGCTCATCTCCGTCACCTCGCTCACGGGCACCATCGCCATGATGCTCGTGCTGTCCATGCGGCTGTTTGCCATCATGGTCGTTCTGGGCGCCATCGTGCTGCTTGTCGTGCGCATCACGACAAAGATCAGCAGCCACAGCTACCGCGCACAGCAGAAGAACGCCGCGGCCGTAAACGGCTACATTGAGGAAATGATCGCAGGACAGCGCGATATCAAGGTCTTCACACACGAAAAGCAGGTCATGGCCGACTTTGAGCCGATCAACGAGGCGCTGTACAGCGCCTCGACCACGGCAACGACGGCCACATCCGTCGTCGGCCCGATCCTGAACAACCTGTCGCACATGTTCTATGCCATCACCTGCGCCGTCGGCACACTGTGGCTGACTGGCGAGGGCACCGGCGGTATCCTTATCACGTTCCTGCAGTACATCCGCACATTCGCCGACCGAGTCAGCCAGATCGCAGACCAGTTCAACTCCATCATGCTGGCGCTGGCCGGTGCGGAGCGCATTTTCGACGTGCTGGACACCCCGGCCGAGATCGACGAGGGCTCCGTCACGCTGGCGCGCGAGGGCCGCGACTTCTACTGGGTCAAGCCGGACGGCACACATGTGCCGCTGAAGGGCGACGTCCGCTTCTACAACGTCGACTTCTCCTATGATCCGGACAAGCCGGTGCTGAAAAACCTCTCGCTCTATGCCAAGCCCGGCCAGAAGATCGCCTTCGTCGGCTCGACCGGTGCGGGCAAGACGACGATCACGAACCTCATCAACCGCTTCTATGACATTCAGGGCGGCCACATCACCTATGACGGCATCGACGTGCGCGATATCAAGAAGGATGACCTCCGCCGGTCCCTCGGCATCGTTCTGCAGGATACCCACCTGTTCACCGGCTCCGTGATGGAGAACATCCGCTACGGCAGGCTGGACGCGACGGATGAGGACTGCATCCGCGCAGCGAAGATCGCCAACGCGCACTATTTTATCTCGCATCTGCCGCAGGGCTATAACACCATGCTCTATTCCGACGGCGCAAACCTCAGTCAGGGCCAGCGGCAGCTCGTCGCCATTGCGCGCGCGGCCGTCTCGGAGGCCCCGGTCCTCATTCTGGACGAGGCGACGTCATCCGTCGACACCCGCACCGAAAAGCTCATCGAAAAGGGTCTTGACGGCCTGATGGCCGGTCGCACGGTCTTTGTCATCGCGCATCGCCTGTCGACCGTCCGGAACGCGAACGCCATTCTCGTTCTGGAGCAGGGCCGCGTGATCGAGCGCGGCAGCCACGCCGACCTGCTGGAGCAGCACGGCAAGTACTATCAGCTCTATACGAACATGATCGAGCTGGCCTGAAAGGAGCCCACCCATGATCCCTGTTGCCGCAGACGCCGAGCAGGCGCTTGCCATGATCCGCTCGCATCCCGACGGCACGGTCGTGGATGTCCGCGACGAAGAGGAATACATCACCGGCCATCTGGCAGACGCCGTGCTGCTGCCGGTCGACGAGATCAGCGCCGAGACGGCTGCAGAGGCCCTGCCCGATCAGAGTAGCCCGGTCCTCGTCTACTGCAAGACCGGTAAGCGCAGCCGCGTTGCAGCCGAAAAGCTCGCAGCGCTCGGATACTCCAAGCTCTACGACCTTGGCGGCCTTGGCGGCTGGCCATACGGTCTCGAATAAGCAGATCCATAAAACGGAGCCGATCCCCTTTCCGGGGACCGGCTCCATGTTATATCAGGATTCAGTTTGCGTCATACTCGCTCGGACCGAGGCCCCATTCATCCGCCTCTGCCGGGCGTGCCCCGATGCCGACATAATAGGCGTCGATCGGCGTGAAATCATTGTCAATCGTCTCGCCCGCATTCACGGTGAACATGATGTCATTGCAGCCCGTCTGACTGCAGTAATCGACAAACTCCTGTGGGATGCCCGTGTCCACATAATAGAGGTCCGGCGCACCGAAGGCATGCAGGATCTCATGGGCATAGGTCGCAGGCGGCGCATCGAATACGTCTCCGAAGCGGATATACAGGTTGACGTATTCGATATCATAATCCGGGCTGGACAAGAAGCCGAGAGACCAGGGATTCGGCGTATGCTCATAGGGCGTATTGAACAGGAAAAAGTAGATCACATTGTCCGCGTGGTATTTCTGCCGCAGAGATTCGGTGTCAATGTTTTCCCGTACATAATCGGCCTGCACCTCATACATGCCCCCATCCTCGCGGACGAGAAGCTCCGAAAAGGAGGCATCATAGCGCAGGTCCGGATCAGCGGTCCAGTCATAGAGGAACGAAGCGTCCGAGCCATATGCAGCCGCCTGCTCCGTGAGCCACTGCGCGGCCGTGTCCATGCGGTTGAGCGTCAGGAGCATCTCCTCGCGGTCGGCCTCGTCGTCCCATGCAGTCTGCGCATCATTCGTAAAGATGGAGATGAGCAGGGTCGTGCCGCGCAGGCTCCCGGCAGAGCCGAGCGCGCCGTTATACTCCGGCACCCATTCCGGCTCCGTCGGGGCCTCTGTGGGCAGCTCGGTGAAGGGCTCCGTCGGTGCCTCCGTGGGCTGCTCTGTCGGCTCCGTGACCGCCGTTTCCGTCGGTGTCACCGTCGGAGCCATCATATCTCGGCGGCAGGCCGTCAGCGCTGCAAGCAAAAGCAGCGCAGGCAGCACGCGAAGCAGGTATTTACGCATTTGTCTTCTCGTAGAACCGCACGGCGATCGTCGCAAATTCCGCGCGGGTCGTCGTGGACTGCGGGCGGATGGTGCCGTCCTCTGCATAACCGAGGATCAGGCCGTTCTCCACGGCCCATTCCATGGCCTGCCGGGCATAGTCCGAGATGCTTGCATTGTCGCGGAACTCCGCAAGCTTCCTGCCGCTCGTCTTCGGGGAGCCTGCATAGCGATACAGCAGCGTGATCATATCCTCGCGGCTCACCCCGCGGTCCGGACGGAACAGGCCGTCGTCATAGCCGAGAACGATCTTCTCGCGCTGCGCCCACAGGACGGCGGGTGCATACCAGCTGCCCTCCGCAACATCCGGGAACACGTCGGAATAGGCAATGCTGCCGGGCGCGGCAATATTATAAATGACCTGCGCCGTCTGTGCGCGCGTCGTAATGCCGGACGGATCAAAGATGCCGGCACCTTTGCCGTGCAGCAGGCCAAGCGCCGTGGCGCGGGTGATCGTGTCATAGTACCAGTCGCTCTCGAATACATCCATATAATCGCCGAGCGGGTCTGCATGGTCAGCGCTCCACTTGCCGATGACGCCGTCCAGCCACTGCACACGCCTCACGACAAAATTCTGCAGGGAGGCAAAGTTCTCCGCAAAGCCGTTTCCGCCGGGGCGGACGTCCATATGAGACGATTTCCACAGCAGCTCGTCATAGCCTGCAGCCGCAGCGACCTGCTCACGGTACCACGCGAACGAATGCACGCTGCCGTCCGCACTGACCGCGTCCGCATTACCGGCAAGGACATCTGCCAGCGGCGTGATGTACTTCGTATACTGTCGCTGTGCCTCGGCACGGAACTCCGGAAGAGCATACAGCGCGCGGCCGAGCGAGCCGTATACCGTGTAGAGCAGCTCCGGCTGCGGCAGAAGGTCCTCATAATTATTGTTGCCGAAGCCAAGGTCGTAGTCCCACAGCGGGCCCATCTTCATCGGCTCCGAGCCGGTTTCCTTATAGAGGTAGGCGGACGTGTTGAAGCCGTCGCCGTTCTTGCTCAGCTCGTTGACAAGATAGCACTGCACCATGCTCTCGACCGTGACATAGTCCGTGAATGGCTTGCCAGTCTTCGAGCTCGTGCCGCCCTCAAACACGGCGTCCTCATAGTCCTGATACCAGCTGGCGATATAGTCCATCTCCGCCTTCGAGCAGGCCTCCGGCGACTTTACGACGACATAGAAGCCACGCGCCGTGATGAAATAGCATTTTTCCTCCATGGCGCGGTCGGCGAAGTCCATTTCAAGCAGGTAGCCGCCCGTGATGTCCGCCGGGTCGTTCATGCCGTCACAATAAAGATAGGTCGCGCCGTTGGCGGTCGTGCCGGTCTTTGACTCGAGCTTCGTCAGATCCTCGACGTCGGGGTTGGCCATCTCATTCGCCTTTTCCAGGTCCGTCACATATACACGGCCCTCGTTGACCTCCACCTTCTCCGTCAGGAGGTACAGGCCGCGGAACTCGCCGTCATAGAACAGGCACACCGGGCGATAGCCCATGTTGCACTCCATCTGCAGCGCGCGGCCGAGGTCGAGCGCAAGCATGTTGCGGACAGCGGACGGATCATAGAAATTTGCCAGCAGGACCCACGTCTTGGCCTTATCGGCGCTGTCGCCGGTCTGGAGCAGGTCGGTCTTTTTGTCCAGCTTGATCTGATAGGGGCGCTTGGCTCCCTTCCAGGTCGAATTGCCGCGGCCCTTGATCTGCGTCAGCTTGCCGTCGTAGACGGATTCGCCGTCCGCTGCGAGCAGAGCCATGCTGCCCTTGGCCCTGTTGGATTTGTCCTCGCTGGACTCGACCCACTCACGGCCCTCGTTCACGGGATCGTCGCTCACGAGGAACATCGTCGACACATTGTCATACCGCAGGAACGTCACGCGCTTCTCTGCCTGCATACTCCCGGAGCGGGCACGCAGCGTGATCGTATCGTCCGTGCCCTCGCACAGGGTGGTCAGGTCCAGCGTATCGCCGCTCTTGAGCGCCACGGAGCCGCGGCTTCCCGTCGCCGTCACAACGGCGTTCTTCTCGGAAAGCGTAAAATACACCGGGACCGCCTTCCGGGATACGCTGGCTGGCAGGAAGAGCGTCGTCGTCCCGTCCAGCTCGATCGGATCGATGCGGGTGTGCGCCGAGGCGGCATCCCCCATTGTATAGAATTCTGTCCACGACAGGGTGGGCGCAGCCTGAACCGACAGGCCGAGGCAGGATACCAGCACAGCCGCCGTCAGGCAGAGCAAAAGCAGTCGTTTCATTGTCTCACTCCTCAATTCTCCGGGGCCAGCCGGACCGGCCCGCGTGTTTCCCCTATTATACCGGCTTTTACAGAAAAAAGCAAGGCCGGCCGATCCGGCTAACAAGAATTTAACATCACATCAGCTAGAACACATGCCAGCGGTCGATCAGCGTTGTTTCCAAATATTTGGCTGCATTTTTGTGCACTATTCACAACTTCCGGCGGCCTCGCTTGACACTTCCCGCCCCGTATGCTATCATGCAACTGACATTTCATGTCGAAGAAGGAACTTCCTTCCATCAATTCATTAGGAGGACAGTACATCATGGTCAGCAGAAGAATGCCGGTCATCCGGCGGATCTTGTGTACCCTGCTTGTCTGCGCGCTGCTCACCGGCCTGCTTCCGGCCGCATTTGCGGCGGGCTCCGACCCGGACTTCAGCGCCCCGGCCGACAAGGTCCTGATCTCGCAGACAAACTATCCGATCGTGAACGGCCTGACGGAATCGCAGGTCATTCTGAACAATGCCAGCGGCAGCGCACAGGTGCTCGGCTATATGGCCACCATCACCCCCGGTGCTTCCGTGAAGCTCAAGGCATCCTATCCCAACTACTACACGGCGGGCAGCACGGCCGAGAGCCGCGCGGAGACCGCGAAGAACCTCGGCTGGGATCTGAAGACGACCACGTCCCAGGCCGCCGCCTATGAGGCCGCAACGGGCGAGACCGTCGTTACGGCTGTGAACGCCGACTACTATAATATGCAGACGGCACAGTGCCGCGGCTATCTTATCATGGAAGGCCACCTCATCCAGACACACGAGAACGACGACTGGCTCGAGCCGTATTTTGCCGTTCTGAAGGACGGCAGCTATGACATCCGCGACTACGGCACCCCCACGGACGACGTCGCGGAAGCCATCTCCGGCCCGTTCTGGCTGCTGAAGGACGGGCAAATCCAGAGCGGCCTGGACGCCAGCTATAAGGCTCCCCGCAACTCCATCGGTCTGAAGGCGGATGGCACGCTCGTCATCTTCATGGCTGACGGCCGTCAGGGCCTGTCCGACGGCATGACCGTCTATGAAATGGCCGAGGTCCTGCAGGCGCAGGGCTGCGTCAAAGCCATCTACCTCGACGGCGGCGGCTCCGCGACCTACGCCTCCCGCCACGAGGGCAGCAATAAGCTCACCATCCAGAACCACCCGTCCGACGGCCCCGAGCGCGTTGTCGCCTCGACGCTGATGATCGTCTCGACGGCGCAGCCGACCGGCCGCTTTGACCACGCCGCGCTCTCGCCGAAGAACGACCTCTTCCTTGCGGGCGCTTCTGTGCAGTTCACGGCTACGGGCGTCGACTCCAACGGCTATCCCGCCGACCTGCCAGCCAACGTGAGCTGGGGGCTGGAGGACAGCAGCTTCGGCACCATCGATGCAAACGGTCTGTTCCGCTCGAACGGCAAGTGCGGCACCGTGACGGCCCAACTTCTGCAGGGCAAGACCGTGCTCGGCACAACTAGCGTGGAGGTACAGGAGCCGGAGGAGCTCTTCTTTGCCGCCGAAACGCTGAACCTCTCCTTCCAGGAGTCGTCCGACCTCGGCCTGACGGCCAAGAGCGGCACACGTCTGATGGATATGGGCGGCTATGTATTCGACTGGACCATCATGCCGACCGATCCCGGTAAGCAGCCCTCCGACATCGGCTCGTTCTCCGGCAATACGTTCACGGCCGTCAAGGCCCGTGAGACGCTGGAGGCTGACATTACCGTCAGCTACACGAAGCACGACGGCACAAAGCTGACCGACAGCATCCATGTGGAGATCGGCAGAATGCCGCAGGTCCTGCTCGACTTTGAGCCGGACGCCGAGGGTAAGCTCATGCAGGGCGCCGAGTACGACTGGGGCAACGCACAGTACGGTGCGAAGTTCGGCGACGAAAACATGGAGCTGACCTTCATCAACTGGGATAAGGAGACGAATGCGCCCGCGACCGTGACGGAAAAGGGCCCGTTCCAGTTCGGCGGCACCTACATTGCCGACAATACCGACGAGACCTACTATCCCGCCTGCTATGTGCTCGGCAGCGCAGGCTACAGCCTGTTCACCTGGCACGCCTCCTATATGAAGGAGCACTCCGCAACGGTTCAGGTCGTGAATGGCGACGAGGGCGAGACCCGCTTCGGCGACTACTCCATGCGCCTCGACTATGACTACACCGATCTGCTCCCCGGCTACCGCAATGTCAACGAGTACCTCTACTACGCCGACACGAGCGATGCCGCAAAGACGGATCTCTACAGCGGTATCTCGCTCGACGGCACCCCGTCCGGTCTCGGTGTCTGGGTCTACGCGCCCAAAGGCACGCCGAACTACTGGCTATGGACGCAGATTGCCTATTACGATGAGGCCAGCGGCACCTATAAGCGCTCCTATCTGCACTTTACCACGCAGGAGGGCCGCTCCCTGCAGTATACCGGCATCTACTGGGAGGGCTGGATGTACTGTGAGGCAGACCTCCGTCCGTTTGCCAAATATGTCACGAAGGATCATCCGCTGAAGATCCTCAACGGCCAGCCGCTCGTGCTGCTGACCTACATTCCCGGCGGCTCCGCCAATGAAAACGGCGATAAGATCCCCATGGGCTCCATGGCAAGCGGCAGCCTGTACTTTGATAACTTCCGCGTTGTCTACGGCGACACGGTCGACGACCTCGAGAACCCGGTCATCGACGCCGTGAAGGCCGGTGCGGCCGAGCTGGCCGAGGACGGCACGACGGAGCTGAAGACGAACCGCCTGACGCTCACAGCCGAATTCCATGACCCGGCAGGTGAAAACGCCACCGGCATCAACCCGGCCAAGACCGCCATCTCCGTTGACGGCCAGCGCCAGACGCTCACGGCCTCCACGGAGAGCAGCGCCAGCGTCAGCGTCCTGCTGCCGAACGGCACGCACAGCGTCACCGTCTCGGTCTGCGACGGCTTCGGCAACGTGACGAACGAAACACGCTACTTCACCGTGAATGCCGCTTCGACGGCCTACGGCACGGTCACGCTGACGGGCGAGGCAAACGCCGTCATCGGCGAGGACTATGCCCTGACCCTGAATGCCGCCGGTTCCCGCAAGATCAGCTCCGTCACGATGGAGCTGCGCCTGACGGATACGTTCGGTGCGCCGGAGGTCTCGTTTGAAAACGGCTACACCGGCACTTATACCTATGAAAAGAACGTTCTGAAGCTGCAGGCAACCTCCGCTTCTCCGAAGCTCGGCGCCATTGCGACCGTGAAGTTCCATGTCCCGAGCGCGGCTGCCCGCGGCTCACTGCTGACCTACACGCTGGAAAAGGGCAGCTTCACCGACGGCGGCACGACGCTGAGCTTTGCCCAGCCCGCGCAGAATGTCGGCGTGACGGCGGCCTATGAGCTGACGGCGGACATCATGACCGTTGGCGGCAACGGCAAGCTCTATGTCAAGACGGCAGACGGCAAGGCCCCCGGCCGCGTGCAGATCTTCTCCGTCGTGGATGGCCAGGATGACGTGCTTCTCGGCACGACGAACGCCGCTGGTGTGCTCGTGACGAACCGATTCTGCCAGACGGCCGGTGAGAAGTTCACCGTCTACGCCAAGGGTGAGGCAGGCCTTTCCTTCCGCTGCAGCGGCGTGACGAATGGCATCGGCAGCACAGAAGTCGCGCCGACAAACATCCGTCTGAACGCCGTGCAGGCTCCTGCAACGACCCAGAACATCAGCTGGTTCGCAGCGCCGGATTACACCGCACGCAATGCCGTCGTGCAGTACACGACGGAGGAAGCCTACATTTCCGGAAACTACAGCTTTACCACCGCACAGGGCACGAGCACGGTCCGTTCGTTCACGGACGGCTATCAGGCCTCGCTGGTCAACTCCGTTACACTGACGGGCCTGACGCCCGCGACGACCTATTCCTACCGCGTCGGTGACGGCGTGGAGGGCCACTGGTCCGATGTCCGCACATTCACCACGGCTGAGTCCGGCGCAGAGACGTCGTTCTTCGTCATGGGCGACACGCAGCTCAGCGGTAATGTCGAGGCTGATGCCGCCGATATCGAGGTCATACATCAGATCGCCGAGGCCATCGGCAACGCGAACACGGACTTCGGCATCCAGACGGGTGACTTCATTGACAATGCTGGCAGCCTGACCGCATGGAACGAAATTCTGGACGTCTTCTCCGAAGATTTCCCCGCCTCCCCCATCGTGCAGGTCCTCGGCAACCACGAATACTACGGCGACCTGAGTGCCGGTCATGCGATGAATATCTTCGGCACACCGGATGCGGACTACTACTCCGTGGAATACGGCAATGTCTACATCGCCGTGGTGAACTGCAATGCAGACCTGAACGCAGCGGCCGCCTGGCTGCAGGAGGATGCCGCGAAGACGACGTGCGAATGGAAGCTCCTGACGGTCCACCAGCCGCCATACTACACAAACCCCAAGGGCTCGAGCGCAGCTTATAACCGCATTCTCCCCGCCGCAATCGATGCCGCCGGGATTGACGTTGTCTTCTCCGGCCACGATCACGCCTATGCACGCACCGAGCAGCTGACCGGCGGAGAGGTTGCCGAAAAGGGCACGACCTATGTCATCTGCGGCGATATGGGCGAAAAGTCCCGCGACGTCAACTACGCCGCCGTGGATGATCCCGCTTTCCACTTTGCCAAAATCAGCCAGAGCTATCAGGCGCTCTACCTGCTCGTGAACACGACCCGCAGCGAGCTGACCGTGACGGCCTATGACCTGAACGGTTCCGTCGTGGACACATTCACCGTCGAGCACGACAATGCCTGCCGCGACGGTCACTCCTTCGTCTTTGACCGCCTGCACAAGACCCTCATCTGCTCCGTCTGCGGCGAGACCGCACCTGCGAACTACACCGGCTGGGCCACGGACAAGGCGAGCGGCAAGCAGATGTACTTCCTCGCCGGGGAATACAAGACCGGCTGGATGCTCATCGGCACGACTGCCTATCACTTCGACCTCAAGAACGGCACGATGCACAAGACCACCATTCTCGAGGACGTTCCGACGACCTGCTCTGTGCAGGGCCACCTGAGCGTGAAGTGCGAATGCGGCGAGACCTATGAGACAAAGTACGACAAGCCCTCCGGCCACAGCTTCTCCAAGGTCGTGGCAGACGACGGCACGGTGTATTATCACTGCGACCGCTGCGGCAAGATCTCGACCATGGATATGCCGTTCGTGGATGTGGACGACACCGACTGGTTCGCCGAGGCCGTCTACTACTGCTATCAGAACAGCCTGCTGCGCGGCAGAAGCGAGATGAGTTTCGACCCGGACGCCGCCATGACGCGCGCTGAGCTCGTTACCGTCCTGTGGCGCATCGCCGGTTCCCCGAATTCCGACAACGTCGGCAAGACGCCGTTCACCGACGTTCCGGCCGGCTCGTGGTACACCGCAGCCGTGAACTGGTGCTCGGAGAACAAGATCGTCAACGGCATCGGCGACGGCCTGTTCGCCCCGGACGACCAGATCACGCGTGAGCAGATCGTCACGATCCTCTACCGCTTCGCAAAATTCCGCGGTCTCGATGTCGGCGACACGACTGACCTTGCCAAGAAATTCACCGACGCCGCCAGGGTCAGTGACTACGCGAAGGAGGCCCTGAGCTGGGCGGTCGCCGTCGGCATCATCAACGGCATGCCGGACAACACGATCGCTCCGCAGAACTCCGCTACGCGCGCCGAGGTCGCAACGATCATCATGCGCTACACAAAGCTCGTCTCCGGAACGGAAAACTAAACACAGCACAACGGAGAGGGTTTTAACCCTCTCCGTTGTTTCTCTCAAAAGTCTGTTAGGCTTTTCTAGCCTTCCGCGCTGGAAATGTGCAGTGGTCTGTGCTATAATATTCCGGAATCCAATTTGAGAGGTATCCCACATGATCGACAAGGAAGTGGCGGAGCTCCGCCGCCGTTATCGCCAGGATCGGAGCAATATCACAAAAATCCACGGCTGCTATGTCAATGTCCACGGCGAGCTCGTCTCCGCCTTCACCCTTTCCATGGGCCTGCTTCCGGAGGGTGAGCAGGAAAAATATCTGGAGCTGCTGAAAAAAGGCATCTCCGGCCGAATGGGCAAAACGCTCTCCGACCTGAGCTTCTCGACGGCGCAGGTCGCGGACAGCGACGAGCACCGCCTGCTCATGCGGCTGCGCGACTCCGGCCTGGAGGACGAGGAGGCCGTGCAGACCCTGTATGAAAAGATCGCAGGCTCTCTGCATCTGGCGGACAACTACCTGATCCTGCTGGCTGCGGACCGCTATGACGTGCCGTTCCGTTCCCGAGACGGCTTCCGGCAGGAAGAGGGCAGCGAGCAGCAGTTTTCCTATATACTCTGCAGCATCTGCCCCGTGAAGGAGACAAAGCCCGTCCTGCGCTATGACTCCGCAGAGGGGAAATTCCACGAGCGCGGCACGGACTGGGTCGCCGCCGCGCCGGAGGTCGGCTTCCTGTTCCCGGCCTTTGACGACCGCGCGACGAACCTCTACGGTGCACTGTATTACACAAAGAACACGGACAACAGCTACGAAGAGTTCGTCTCCGCCGTGTTTAACCTGCAGCCGCCCATGCCTGCGGGCACACAGCGCGAGACGTTCCGCGAGGTGCTGACGGATGCGCTGGAGGACGAATGCAGCGTGAACGTCGTCCAGAACGTCCATACCGCCCTGCGGGAGCTCGTTCTGACGCACAAGGAGACCCGCGCCGAGGAGCCGCTGGCCGTCACGCGGCAGGAGGTCGGTGCGGTGCTTGAGCACTGCGGCGTGTCCGAGCCGAAGATGGCCGCCTTCAACGTCAAATATGACGAGGCCTTCGGCGGCGGCAGCGAAGTCCCCCCGCAGAATCTGCTCGGCGCGGCCCAGCTGGAGTACCGCACGCCGGATGTCGTCATCCGCGTGAATCCGGACCGGCAGGACCTCGTGCAGACGCGCGTGCTCGGCGGTGCAAAGTACCTGCTCATCAATGTCGATGAGGGTATGGAGCTCAACGGCGTCAGCGTCCGCGTCCCGGAAGAACAGAAGGACTGAAATGATTTCAGGAGCAGGCAAATGCCTGCTCCCGGTTTTTTCTATTGCTCCCAGACATCCGGCGTTTCGCGCCGCAGCTCGATCAGGTTCGTATCGCCGCGCCGTTCCGCGCACATACTGGTCTCCAGATAGATCTCCTCCGCGCGCTCCAGCGCCAGCCGGAGACGGAGCGCGATGCAGGCCGCGCTGCTGCCCTGCTCCAGCCCCATCAGGGCATCGTCCACCGCTCCGCAGAGGATGGCATACATTTTTTGATAGTCCGCCATGGTTTTGCTCTCCCAAAAAGTCTATGGATAGCCTAATAGTAGCATGCATAGCCTATATTGTCCAGTGTTTTTCGTTATGCTAAAGGAAAAACTTGGAAAGAGGCACTATCATGAACACTGTCACCGCTGTCCGCGACCGCATTCTGCAGCTGTGCGCAGAGCGCGGCATTTCCATCAACCGTCTCGCCTCGCTCAGCGCGCTGCCGCCCTCAAGCCTGAAGAACATTCTCTACGGCAAGAGCCAGAACCCGAAAATTCTGACGATCAAGCTGCTCTGCGACGGTCTCGGCATCACACTCGGTGAATTCTTCTCCACGCCGGAATTCGATGCGCTGGAGCAGGAGCTGCAATAACGTCTGCTTGTCGAAAAAGTCTCTTCGGACTTTCCCCCAAAGCCGCCCTTGTTTCGGGCGGCCGTCTGTGGTATGATAATTGGGATAAGTACCGCAACAGAAAGGACAACGCCTTTATGAAAAACGGATTTCTGAAGGTCTGCACGCTCTCCCCCGCACTGCGCGTGGCAGACTGCGCCTATAATACGCAGGAAACGATCGCCGCCATGCAGCAGGCCGCGCAGGACGGCGCGGCGCTTGCCGTTTTCCCGGAGCTTGGGCTCACCGGCTATACTTGCTCGGACCTGTTTCTGCAGCAGCCGCTGCTGGATGCCGCCGAGCAGGGCCTGCTGGACATTCTCCGCGCAAGCGAAACGCTCGAGCTCGTCGCCGTCGTCGGCTTGCCGGTCCGCGTGGACGGCGCACTCTATAACTGCGCCGCCGTGGTCTGCCATGGGGCGCTGCTCGGCCTTGTGCCGAAGACCCATCTGCCGAACTACGCAGAGTTCTATGAGCTGCGTCACTTCACCCCCGCACCTTCCGAAACGCGCAGCGTCACACTGTGCGGCGCGTCCGTCCCCTTCGGCACGGACCTACTGTTCCGCTGCCGCGAAATGCCGGACTTCTGCCTCGGTGTGGAGATCTGCGAGGACCTCTGGGCCCCGCTGCCGCCGAGCACCCGCCATGCGCTGGCCGGGGCAACGGTGCTTGCCAATCTCTCGGCAAGTGACGAAACCGTCGGCAAGGCGGAATACCGCCGCCAGCTCGTCGGCCAGCAATCCGCACGCTTGCTGAGCGCCTATCTCTATGCGGATGCCGGGCACGGCGAATCCACGACGGATATGGTCTTTGCCGCGCATGATCTCATCTGTGAAAACGGCGCGCTGCTGGCCGAGGCAAAGCCCTTCGGCACCGGCCGCGCCGAGGCCGTGCTGGACCTCGGGCGCATGCAGTGCGAGCGACGCCGCAGTACGACATTCTGCCCGAATGCCGCAGGCCATACCACCGTTCCGTTCTCCATGCCGCTGCACAAGACGGCACTCACCCGCCCCGTCTCCCCCACTCCGTTCGTCCCCAGCGATGCGGCCGCCCGCGCCGAGCGCTGCGAGCTGATCCTCGAGATCCAGGCAGACGGCCTTGCAAAGCGGCTGGAGCATGCGCACGCCAGAACGGCCGTGCTCGGCATCTCCGGCGGTCTGGACAGCTGTCTTGCCTTACTCGTCGCCGTGCGCGCCATGAAGCGTCTGCAGCGGCCCATGCAGGATATTCTTGCCGTCACCATGCCCTGCTTCGGCACGACGAAGCGGACGCGCTCCAACGCAGAAATTCTGTGTCAGGAGCTGGGCGTACAGTTCACGGAAATCTCCATTACGAACACGGTCCGCAGCCACTTTGCCGACATCGGTCAGAGCGAATCCGTGCTCGACGTCACATTTGAAAATGGGCAGGCGCGCGTGCGCACACTGGAGCTGATGGACCTTGCCAACCGCACGGGCGGCCTTGTCGTCGGCACGGGCGACCTGAGCGAGCTGGCGCTCGGTTGGGCGACGTACAACGGCGACCACATGAGCATGTACGGCGTAAACGCGGGCGTTCCGAAGACGCTCGTGCGCCACATCGTGCGCTATGAGGCGGACACGGCCCAAAGCCTCGCCCTGCGCCGCGTGCTGCTCGACATTCTTGACACGCCCGTCAGCCCGGAGCTTCTCCCCGCGACGGAAACCGGCGAGATCGCGCAGCAGACGGAATCCCTTGTCGGGCCCTATGAGCTGCACGACTTCTACCTCTACTATGTGCTGCGTTTCGGCTTCGGGCCGGAAAAAATTTACCGGCTGGCGCAGACCGCATTTGCCGGGAAATACCCCGCAGAGACGCTGCTGCACTGGCTGAAAAACTTCTACCGCCGCTTCTTCATCCAGCAGTTCAAGCGCAGCTGCCTGCCCGACGGCCCGAAGGTCGGCTCCGTCACGCTCTCGCCGCGCGGCGACTGGCGTATGCCGAGCGACGCCTGTGCCGCAGTCTGGCAGGCCGAGCTGGAGAAGCTGCACTGAAACCATTCTCAGGAGGGATGCGCCATGGATCGTTCCGCCGCGCCGCTGCTGGAAGACGCCCACGCGTTTCTGGTCATGCGGAATCTCTATGCCGCTGCCGGGCGGCAGCTCACCTTGAAGTTTGAGGTTCTGAACAGTGAATTCAACGTGCTGTACGCACGCAATCCCATCCACCATATTGAAAGCCGCGTCAAATCCCCCGAGAGCATCGCGGCAAAGCTCCTGAAGAAGGGCCTGCCCCTGACGCTGGAGTCCGCCATGCAGAATGTCAACGATATTGCGGGCGTGCGCGTCGTGTGCAGCTACATCGACGACGTCTACCGCGTGGCGGAGATGGTCGAGCGCCAGCAGGATCTGGAGATCGTCAAGCGGCAGGACTATATCAAAACGCCGAACTACAATGGCTACCGCTCCCTGCATCTGGACCTGCGCGTGCCGGTCTACCTTTCGGACCGGACAGAGCAGGTGCTGGCGGAGGTTCAGATCCGTACCATCGCCATGGACTTCTGGGCCAGTCTGGAGCACGATATCCGCTACAAGGCTGACCGCAGCCGCCTGCCCGCGGGGATCAATGAAGAAATGCTTGCCTGTGCCGGGAAGATAGCCGAAATCGACCGGCAGATGCAGGACATGTATCAGCGCATCAAGGCCGCTGAGGCTGCACCGGACGCAGCCCCGGCCGAGACAATAACAAATCAATAACAGGAGACGATCATCATGGCAAAAACCACAAAATACGCCGGCACGCAGACGGAAAAGAACCTGCAGGCCGCCTTCGCAGGCGAATCGCAGGCCCGCAGCAAATACACCTTCTTTGCCTCCGTAGCAAAGAAGCAGGGCTACGAGCAGATCGCGGCGCTGTTCCTGAAGACGGCGGACAACGAGAAGGAGCATGCCAAGCTGTGGTTCAAGGAGCTGGCAGGCATCGGCGATACGGCCGAAAATCTTGCCGCGGCTGCTGAGGGTGAAAACTACGAGTGGACGGACATGTATGACGGCTTTGCCAAGACGGCCGAGGCCGAAGGTTTCCCGGAGCTGGCGGCCCGCTTCCGCATGGTCGGTGAGGTTGAGCGCCATCATGAGGAGCGCTATCGCGCCCTGCTTCACAATGTGGAAACCGGCGCTGTCTTCGCCAAGAGCGAGGTCAAGATCTGGGAGTGCCGAAACTGTGGCCACATCGTTGTCGGCACGGCCGCTCCGGAGGTCTGCCCCGTGTGCAATCATCCGCAGAGCTATTTTGAGCTCCACGCCGAGAACTATTAAGGCAGAAAAATCGCTCCGCAGGAAGCCGTTCAGGCTGCCTGCGGAGCGTTCTTTTACTTTTCAAAACGATGACGTTTTTTCTGCTTCTTAGCCGGAGCAAGGTCGAGCTTGGCGACGCGCTTATCGAAGATGACGCGGAAGAAGCGCATCACGGTCGGGCAGGCCAGCAGGAGCGTAACGAGGATGAGGGCCGAGCTGGCATTGAGCGCCGGGAGGTCGAAGAACGCCGGGATGACGAGCAGGCTGAACAGCATCGCCGCCGTCATGGCAGCCAGCACAGCGAGGCGCAGGCGCGTGAACGGGACGGAGACATGATACAGCGTAACGAGGCCGACGGCGGACATGACCCAGACGCAGATCGTGTTGAGCTGCTCATTGCTCAGGCCGAACGTCGAGGTAAAGAACCCGGCCAGCAGCACGATCGTCAGGTTCGTCAGGCCGCCCGGCATGGCCCGCCGAATGACATTGCGCATGAATTTGCCCTCCACGCGCGCGTAATTCGGCTCCAGCGCGAGGAAGAATGACGGGATGCCGATGGTGAACGTGCTGATGAGCGACAGCTGGATAGGCAGCAGCGGATAGGGCATGTCGATGAACAGCAGCAGGAGCGTCAGCGCGAACGAGAAAATATTCTTCACGAGGAACAGCGAGGCCGCGCGCTGGATGTTATTGATGACGCGGCGGCCCTCCGCCACGATGGCTGGCATCGCACTGAACTGGGAATTGAGCAGCACGATCTGTGCAACCTGCGAGGCAGCCTGACTGCCGGAGGCCATGGCGATTCCGCAGTTGGCATCCTTCAGCGCCAGCACGTCATTGACGCCGTCGCCCGTCATGGCGACCGTATGGCCCTGCTTCTGGAAGGCGCGGACAAGATAGCGCTTCTGCTCCGGTGTGACGCGGCCGAAGACGGTGTAATACTTGACAGCCTCCTCGAAGTCCTGCTCCGTGGAGAGCGTCGTTGCATCGACATAACGATCGGCATTCTCGATGCCGGCACGGGCTGCGACCTGCGCGACCGTGATTGGGTTATCGCCCGAGATAACACGGACAGACACGCCCTGACTGGCAAAATAGCGGAACGTCTCCTGCGCGTCGGGGCGCAGCAGGTTTGACAGGAAGACAAGTGCAATGGGCGCGACGTGAGCGCTCTGCAGCGGGCCGTCGTCGAACGCCGTGTCATAGGCCGCGAGCAGCAGCACACGGCAGCCGCGCTCGGACCACGGCTCCGCCTCACTTCGGATGGAATCATAGCGGTCGCCCATGATGAATTCCGGCGCGCCGACCACATAGCGGCCGTTTTCACCGAAATCGGCGCCCGACCACTTTGTGGAGGACGAGAAGGCCATGCGCTTGACGGCGCGCCAAGTCGTCTCGCCCGCGAACTGTTGGCCCATGGCGCGGGCCGTCTCGTTATCCGGCTCTTCGCCGTGGTAGAACGCTGCGAGAATTTTCTCGATATCGTCGTAGCTGAAGCGCTCGGAGTTCAGCGGATAGACGTCCGTGACCTCCATGGTCGGCTCCGTGATCGTGCCGGTCTTATCCACGCAGAGCACATCCACATGGGCCAGCGTCTCGATGCAGTTCATATCCTGCACGAGCACGCGCTTGCGCGAGAGCTTCAGGCAGCTGGCCGCGATGGCGACGCTCGTCAGCAGGTAAAGGCCCTCCGGGATCATGCCGATCAGGGCAGAGACCGTGGATTCCACGGAGTCGCGCAGCGGCAGGCCCTGGAACACGGACAGGAAATGACGCAGGAACAGGATGATGCCGAGCGGGATGAGCGCGATGCCGACGACCGTGATGAGCTTTGTCAGGGAGAGCATCATCTCGGACTTTGTAGAGCGGACATTGCGCCGCGCCTCGGCCGCCAGCTTTGCCGCATAGCTCTCCGAGCCGACATGCGTCAGCTGCACGCGGGCGCGGCCGGAGATCACAAAGCTGCCGGACTTCAGCGTGTCGCCCGGATTTTTCAGAATGGCATCGGCCTCGCCAGTCAGCAGAGACTCATTGACCTGCAGCTGTCCGTCACGCACGACGGCATCCGCGCAGATCTGGTCGCCCGCCGCAAATTCCACGATGTCATCGCGGACAAGCTGATCCGTCCGCACGGAGACGCGCTGGCCGGAGCGGATGGCCTTCGCCGTTCCCGCCGCGACGAGCGTCAGCTTATCGACGGCGCGCTTAGCGCGGATCTCCTGAAAGCTGCCGACGACTGTGTTAGCCACAGCGACGAGCAGAAACATCAGATTCTTGAACGAGCCGACAAGGCACAGGCACAGAGCCAGCACCAGGAAGATCAGATTGAAGAACGTCAGGACGTTCTCCTTGATGATCTGCCCCTCGGACTTCGTATTGGACGGCGGCATAATGTTGCTTAGGCCGTTGCTCTGCCGGAGCTTGATCTCCTGCGGAGAAAGGCCCTCTGCCGGGTCTGCCTGCAGCATCGGGATCTGGCGATAGACGCGCGGATGCGGCTGCTTGGATTTTTGTTTCATAACAGTCCCTCAAATCAGCATTTTCTTCGGTCATTATAGCACAGCTCCCGTGAAAAAGCACCCAGTCCGACAGAAATTCACAAAAAAATCACATTCCGCGTTCCCATTCGTTTTCCGAAGAAAAAATGAAAGTTTTGCTTGCATTCTGCACGGTTTTGTGGTAAACTAATCAAGTCTGTGAATGGGCGGTCCTCTGCGGTGATGTCAACACTTGCACGAACGCCTAATAAATGAGGAGGACAAACATTATGGATCTGATGAAGGCTCTGACCAGCCAGTACATGAAGGAAGAACTGCCGCAGATGAATGTCGGCGACACCGTTCGCGTTCATGTGAAAATCAAGGAAGGCGCTCGTGAGAGAGTGCAGGTGTTCGAGGGAACGATCATTGCCCGCAAGCATGGCGGCATTGAGGAGTCCATCACCGTCCGCCGCCTGAGCTACGGCGTCGGCTGCGAGAAGGTTTTCCCCGTTCATTCTCCGAGCATCGTGAAGGTCGAGACCGTTCGCCGCGGCAAGGTCCGCCGTGCGAAGCTCTACTACCTCCGCAACCGCCTCGGCAAGGCCGCCAAGGTCAAGGAGAAGGTCTGAGTTTATCCGCAAAAACCTCTCCCGGGTCTCCGGGAGAGGTTTTTTGTATCTTTCGGCCGGTATATGGACTTGCAGCTCGGGAATACAGTGGCAGGGGGTGGTTTTTTATGCTGTCCGTATGGCTCATCATCAGCAGCATGCTGTATTCCCTGCGGCTGTCAAACGGCGGCTCGTTTCCAAAGCCGCTGACGGCGCGCGAGGAACGGGAATATCTTGAGCGCGCCGCGCAGGGCGATCTGGAGGCGCGCAATGTGCTCATCGAGCGCAATCTTCGCCTCGTGGCGCACATTATGAAGAAATACTACACGCAGACCTCCGATCAGGAGGACCTGATCTCCATCGGCACCATTGGACTCATCAAGGGCATCTCGACTTTCGACCCGAAAAAGGGCGCGCGCCTTGCAACATATGCGGCAAGGTGTGTTGAAAATGCAATGCACCCGCCGGGGCGTCATTTCCCCTTCCGACTCACAAAACGGGACCGCTGCATAAACAGCGATCCCGTTTTTTATGTTTCAGAAAGCGCAGCCAGCATGGCATCCAGCAGCGCAGCCTGCTCCTCCGGCGTCGGTGCCAGCTCAGGCAGCAGCTCCTCAAGCAGAGCGGCATGCACCTGCGCCACGCGGCGCGCCAGAAGCGCCTCCGGCTGGTCCGGCCGGAGCACGCGAATGCGAAGTTTCCCTTCCATACGATCCCCCCCGCGGGCATCCTATGCCGGGGCGGCGGGGCTTATTCCGGCAGCTTCGCGACGAGCTCCTCGAGCGCCTCGCCGAGCGCCTCTTCAAACGTCGGGTGCGGGCGCATGGCTGCCAGCAGCTGGCGGGCCGTCATGCCGTTGGCAATGGCCTGACTGAGCTGGCCGATCATATCGGTCGCATGCTCGCACATGAGCTGCGCGCCGAGCAGCACGCCGGTCTGCGCGTGGGCGACGACCTTCATAAAGCTGCGGCCGGTCCCGGCGATCATGGTACGCGCATTGGCAAAGAGCGTGCACTTGCCGACCTTGACCGGGATATCGCGCGCCTTGCCGTCGGCCTCGGTCAGGCCGACGGAGGCGATCTCCGGGCGGCAATAGACGCAGCCGGGGACGAGGTCCAGCCGGACGCTCGGCGTGCGGCCCGCAAGCCGCTCCACGCAAGCCGTTCCCTGCGCCGCCGCGACGTGGGCCAGCTGCACCGGCGACGAAACATCGCCGATGGCATAGATGCCGGGAATGCTCGTCTGCCCGTTTTCATCCGTATGGATGCGGCGGCCGTCCGTCTCCGGCTGGAGGCCGTCTGCGAACAGGCCCTTCCAGTTCGGGCTGCGGCCGAAGGCCGAGAGCACGGCCTCGCCCGTGACGAAGTCCTCCTTGCCGCGGGTGGTAAAGTGGACGGTCAGACCGTCCTTGCCCTGCTCGACGCGCTGGACCATGGAGTTGGCAAACACGCGCACGCCCTGCTTCTTGAGCAGCTGTGCAAGGTTCTGACCGAGCTCGCGGTCCATGCCGGGCAGCAGGCGGTCAAGGCCCTCGATCACAGTAACCTCGCAGCCGAGGTCGCTGTAGAACGTGGCAAATTCCACGCCGATGACGCCGCCGCCCATGATGACGATGGAGCGGTAGAGGCGGTCCGTTCCCTGCAGCAGCTCATCCGAGGTCATGGCAAGCTCCAGGCCGGGAATGGGCGGGCGGGCCGGAACGGAGCCGGTGGCGATGAGGATATGATCCGCCGTGACGGTCCCGGCATCCTGCCCGGTGATCTCGACGCAGCCGGGAGCTGTGATGCGGGCGCGGCCGCGCAGTAGCGTGACCTTCGCGCTGCGGAATAGGCCCTCGATACCGCTGCTGAGCGTCTGCGAAATTTCGTCCTTGTGGCGGTACAGCGCCGGAAGGTCGAGGCTCGCGCCATCTGCGCAGACGCCCGCGCAGTGGTGCGCATCGCTCCAGACCTGCGAGGCGTGCAGCAGAGCCTTCGTCGGCACACAGCCGCGGTTCAGGCAGGTGCCGCCGCACTCGCGGTCCTCAATAACAGCCGTATGCAGGCCAAGCTTCGCGGCGCGCAGTGCGGCGGTATAGCCGCCGGGGCCCGCGCCGATGACGATGAGTTGATAGTCTGCCATAGGCACTCCTTTCAAATTTCCTGCTCGCCGAGCAGGGCGCACAGGTCGTCCGCGATCTGACAGCAGGCGGGCACCTCGCGCACGCGGCCGCACAGGTCCGCCACGCGGAAGCGGCAGCCGCGCAGGGCCTTCGCCAGCGGCGCGGCAAACTCCGCGTCCATCGAATCGGTGTAGACGGCCGCATCGCGGCAGACGCCCTCCTCGACCTGCAGCTCCAGCGTGATCTCGCCCCAGGGGTAGCGCGCTCCGCAGGAGAACGGGAACGGCTGCGCTCTGCCGTAGATCCAGTCATAGGAGGCAAAGCGCATGCGGCGGGCCTCGATCTCCGCGGCATCGAGCTGCGATTCCGTGATCGTGGTGACCGGCAGACCGTAGACATCCGCAAACGCCTGCGCCATGGCCTGCTGCATCTGCGAAATGCGCAGACCCGGATGCAGCTCGGACAGGTTCACAACGCGCGACGGCACGGACGCGACGCCCTTGCTCTGCAGCTTGCGCTGCGACGGCGTCAGGTATTTGCCGAGGTTGGCCATGTCGACCGAGACGAGCAGCGTGCCGTTGTGGAACGAGCAGCCGTTGTGGTGATAGAACGAATTGCCGGAGAATTTCCGCCCGGCGGCCAGAATGTCGTTGCGCCCGGAGAAGCTCGCCTCGATGCCGAGGGAGCGGCAGGCCTCGACGATCACACGCTGCTGCCGGTGCAGATCGTACTCCGCCGTGGGCAGGCTGAACGTGAAATTCAGATTTCCCATATCGTGATACACAGCGCCGCCGCCGGAGAGGCGGCGGGAGAGCTTCCCGCCGTCCTGCTCCAGCAGCGCCGTGCGGCACTCCTGCCAGGCATTCTGATTCCGGCCGATGACCACGGTATGGCGGTTCTGCCACAGATAGAGGATGCAGATATCCGCCGGGACCGTATCGGTCAGGTATTGCTCCAGCGCGAGGTTATGATACGGATCGGTGTTGTCCGTGCAGAGGTACAGCAGCTTCCGGATCATGCGCGCGTCCACCTCAGGATGGGATTGCGGGCAGCCTGCACCTCATCCGGACGGCCGATCTGCGCATGATGCGGCGCAGCGTGCATGTATTCCGGGTCCTTGTGGCCGAGCTCATAGAGCTTGCGGAAAATTTCCGCCGCCTCGTCGAGCGTTTCCCGACTCTCGGTCTCCGTCGGCTCGAGCATGAGGGCCTCATGCACGATGAGCGGGAAGTACATTGTGGGCGGATGCATGCCATAGTCGATGAGCGTCTTGGCGACATCCAGCGCGGAGACGCCGGTCTCCTTCTTGAACTCGCTCAGATCGAGAACGAATTCATGCATGCAGATGCGGTCAAACGCCGGGCGGAACGTGCCCGCCATGCGGCGCATGAGATAGTTTGCGTTCAGAACGGCATTCTGCGCCGCCTCGGGAACGCCCTCGCGGCCGAGCGTGAGCAGATATGCCAGTGCACGCACCACGACGAGGAAGTTGCCCGCAAAGGCGCGCACCTGGATGTGGCCCTCGCCGTCCAGCGTGGCGGAATGCGGCAGATAGGGCTTCAGGAAGTCCTTGCAGCCGACCGCGCCCGCGCCGGGGCCGCCGCCGCCGTGCGGCGTGGAGAACGTCTTGTGCAGGTTCAGGTGGATGCAGTCAAAGCCCATGTCGCCGGGGCGCACAACGCCCATGACGGCGTTCAGATTCGCGCCGTCATAGTAGCACAGGCCGCCCGCCTCGTGGACAAGACGCGTGATCTCCAGAATGTTTTCGTCAAAAATGCCGACTGTGTTCGGGTTCGTCAGCATCAGGCCGGCGGTGTCGTCGCCGAGCACGGCCTTGAGCGCCTCGAGATCGACGCAGCCGTTCGGCGCGGACGGGATATTCACGACCTGATAGCCGCACATGGCAGCTGTAGCCGGGTTCGTGCCATGCGCGGAATCCGGAACGATGATCTTCGTGCGCTTCTTGTCGCCGCGGGCATCGTGATACTGCTTGATGAGCAGCACGCCCGTGAATTCGCCGTGCGCACCGGCAGCGGGCTGGAACGTCATGCCGTCCATGCCCGTGATCTCACACAGATACTGCTGCGCAAGCTCCAGCACACGACGGCAGCCCTGCACCGTGTGGGCGGGAGCCAGCGGATGGATACCCGTAAAGCCGGGTAGCGCAGCCATTTCCTCGTTGATGCGGGGATTATACTTCATGGTGCACGAGCCGAGCGGATAGAAGCCGCAGTTCACGCCGTGGACGTGGTGGTTCAGCTCCGTATAGTGGCGGCTGAGGTCCTGCTCGCTCAGCTCCGGCAGAACGGGAGCCTCCGCGCGGCGCAGAGACTCCGGCAGCGGTGTCTCCTCGACGTCACACGCCGGGAGGATGCTGCAGCGGCGGCCGGGAACGCTTCGCTCAAAGATCAGCTTCATTTGCTCAGCACCTCCTTCACGATGGCGATGGTGCGGTCCAGCGCTTCGCGCGGGACCTTCTCCGTGGCGCACCACAGGATGCCGCCCTCCAGCGGAAGACCGCCGAGGATATCGGCCTGCTCCAGCGCAGCAAGGATCTCGTCCTGCTTCGGCAGATCCGTGACAAACTCATGGAAGAATTCACCGGAATAGCGCAGCGTCACGCCCTCGATGGCCGCAAGGCCGCGGGCGAGATAGTGCGCCTTGGCCATGCTCTGGCGCGCAGCCTCGGCAAGGCCCTCGGGGCCCATGGCGGAGAGACAAACGCCCGCCGTCAGCGCGCACAGCGCCTCATTCGAGCAGATGTTGCTGCTGGCCTTCTCGCGGCGGATGTGCTGCTCGCGCGCCTGCAGCGACAGGACAAAGCAGCGCTCGCCGTGCGAATCGACCGTCTGGCCGACGATACGGCCCGGCAGCTTACGCATGTGCTTCGACGTAGCGGCCATGAAGCCGAGATACGGGCCGCCCCAGCCGAGGGGCATACCGAGCGGCTGTCCCTCGCCGACTGCGATATCCGCGCCGCACTCCTTCGGTGTCTTCAGGATGCCGAGGGCGATGGGGTTGCAGCTGAGGATATACAGCGCGCCCGCTGCATGGATGATCTCACCGAGGGCCTCGGCATCCTCGAGCTGGCCGAAGAAGTTCGGCTGCTGGATGCACACGCCGGAGACGTCCCCGGCCGTCAGAAGCTCGCGCAGGGCGTCCGGATCGGTCTTTCCGTCCTTGACGGGGATGACGCGCAGCTCGTCGCCCGTGCCGTAGCAGTAGGTGCGGACCGTGTTGATGACGTCAGGATGGGCTGTGCCGGAGATCAGCGTCACGCGGCGCTTGCGGTCGCGGCACATGGCTGCGGCCTCGGCGGCGGCGGTCGCACCGTCATAGACGGATGCATTGGAGACGTCCATGCCCGTCAGCTCGCAGATCATGGTCTGATATTCAAAGATGGACTGGAGGATGCCCTGGCTCAGCTCCGCCTGATAGGGCGTGTAGGCCGTCAGGAATTCCTCCTTCGCCGGGATATACTTCACGATGGAGGGGATGTAGTGGTCATAGGCACCGGCGCCGCGGAGAATGGTGGAAAACACCTTGTTCTCCCCTGCCAGCTCCGTCATGGTCCGCCGCACCTCCAGCTCGCTCATGCCGGACGGCAGATCGAGCGGCCGGTCCAGATACATGGACGCGGGCACATCGCCGTAGAGCTCGCGGAAGTCGTGCAGGCCGATGGCCCGCAGCATCTCCTGCCGCTCTTCGGGGGTGTTGGGAACATAGCTGCCCATGTCAGCCCTCCTGCGCGCAGAAGGCCTCGTAGGCGGCGGCATCCAGCAGCTCTTCCGTATCGGTCACCTGCTCGACCTTGATGAGCCAGTTGCCGTAGGGATCGCTGTTCAGCAGCTCGGGATGGTCCAGCAGCTCCTCATTGACCTCGAGCACCACGCCGCTGACCGGGCTGATGAGATCGCTGACGGCCTTGACGGACTCGACATCGCCGAAGGCCTCTTCGGCCGTGACCTCGTCACCGACGCCGGGCAGATTCACAAACACGACGTCGCCCAGCGCATCCTGCGCGAAGTCGGAAATGCCGACGACCGTGACGTCGCCCTCGGTCTTCACCCACTCATGGGACTTCGTGTACTGCAGCTCAACAGGATAATTCATGGTAGTTCCTCCCAGATAAATTTTTCAGTATTTCTCATGTCGGTTTTCCGCCCCGCGGATGCGGGGCGGACTTTGTTGATTTCAGAAGCCGATCTCTCCGGCGAAGCGATCGAGCGCGGCGTTGAACTCCGCGTCGTTGAAGCAGTAGTGCATCTTCGTGAAGCGGCTGCGCAGGCGGACGACATCCTCCGAGATGTCCTTGCCGCGCAGGATGCAGTCTGCCATCAGGGAAGCCAGCTCGTCGAACTCCGCAGGGCCGAAGCCGAAGCGCGTCATCTCACTGACGCCCATGCGCAGCGCGCCGCTGGCGGTGAAGCCCTCTTCCTCCGGCGTGGCCTGATAGTTCACGATGATGTTGTTCTCCTCAAGCCGCTCGGCGACCTCGGGGCCGGTGCCGTAGCCAACGGAGACAATGACCTGATGCGTTTCGGTGTAGTCGATGGCGGGATCGCCCTGCACATCGAGGCCCTGCGCCTTGAGCGCGCGGGCGAAGTGCTTTGCATTGGCGATGATGGCGCTCTGATAGGCATCCTTGAAGTGGTTCATCTCATAGGCGGCCATCAGCATGCCGAGCTGCGTGCCGAGGTGGTGGTTCGAGACGCTGCCCGGGAACGTGCGGCTCTCAATGGCCTCCCACAGGCCCCACTTGAGGTCCTCGCGCTGATAATTCACGCCGATGACGCCGCGCTGCGGGCCGAAGAACGTCTTGTGCGTCGAGCCGGTAACGATCTCCGCGCCGTCCGCAAACGGGTTCTGGAAGTGGTCTCCGATGAGGCCGAGCACATGGGCCATATCGTACATGATCGTCGTGGGGATGTTCTGCGCATCGACAAAGGCGCGGATCTCTGCGACCGGCTCGCGGTGCAGGACCATGCTCTTGCCGAAGATGATGAGCTCGGGGCGATACTCGTCGATGAGCTTCTTCGTGCCCTCGACGTCGATCTTGTAGATGTTGTCGCGGCATACCGGGAAGTTCACGACGGCCGTGCGCTCCGTCTTCGGATCGACGGCAACGTAGTCGCGCAGCGCGCCCATGGGCTGGGCCGACAGGTGGCCGCCCTTGATGATGTGGTTGTTCATGACATAGCCGAGGCGCTGCGGCATGTGCTTGCGGTCGAGGCGGTTCTTCCAGTCCATAAGGGCGGAGAACGTGGCCATATTGCTCATCTGGCCGCTGACGACGCGCGTTTCGACCTGCGCGCAGCCGAGGTACAGGCGCATCTGCTCGACGAGCAGGCGCTCGACCTCGTCGATGAACTTCGTGCCCTGATAATAGAAGATATCCTTATCATAGAACGACAGGACCTTCTTGTGCTCGGCATAGCGGCAGCTGGGGTCGCTGGCACTGAGCATCTGCACGGCATGGCTCGGCGTATTCTCGGACGGAATGAGGTTGATGCACTGTTTCTGGCGCCACAGGTGGTTCTCCTCGGCCTTCTTCAGCAGCTCGAAGGCCTTGCCGGGCAGGTTCTCGAGAGAGCCGACGGGATCCTTCTCCTCCGGGCGATACAGCAGCGGACGCGCGAACGGCGGCGCGCTGACGCTCATGTGGTTCGCGGGAATGACGGCCTTGAGCCGCTTGCCGCGGATATCGACCTCCACGGTGTCATCCGTGAGGATGTCGCTGTCGATGTAGCACAGGCCGATGGCGCGCTTGGCCGTCTCGTCGGTGATGACGGTCTGCAGGCCCTCGCCCTCGGCGACGTAATACGGAACCATCGTGCCGCTCGTCACCCAGCCGACCTGCTTCTCACCACGGTAGACGGGCATACCGGCGCGCATGACGCCGCGGTCGAGCAGCGTGATGGGCTGGATGCGGCGCGGCAGCACAGACAGATCGCTGAAGTCGCGGTTCATGATGCGCTTGAAGGCGGCAAACTGCTGCTCGAGCGGCTTGCGGCCGATAAAGTCGCCCTTCTGGGGCGCAAAGCTGACGGCAAACTTGGCCAGCGGCACAGCAAAGATCGGCATCTCGTTCCCGGCGGGGTCGAGGCCCATCTCATGGCCGTACAGCGGCAGAGCAGCCTCGAGGCGGAGCGTGTCGCGCGCGCCGAGACCGGCGGGCTTTGCGCCGAGCTCCACAAGGCGGTTCCACAGCCAGGCAGCGTCCTCGCTGCGGCAGTAAACTTCAAAGCCGAGCGGCTCGCCCGTGTAGCCCGTCTTGGCCACGCGGACCAGACGGCCCTCAAGCGTGACGGTGCCGAGCGCGTTCTTCATCGGCTCGGTGAGCTGCACGCCGCCGGAGAGCGTCATGAGGATATCTTTGCACTTCGGGCCCTGCACGGCAATGGCCGCCCAGTCCTTCGTGATCTCCGTCATGGTACAGTTATAGTTCTTCATTGCCTCGCGCAGATGCGCAAGGTCCTTTTCCGTGTTCGCCGCATTTACGACAAGCAGGAACCGTTCCTCTTCAAAGCGGTAGAGATAGGCATCGTCGACGGCGGAGCCGTTCTCGGTGGGGATGATGCAGTACTGCGCCATGTTGAGGTCCAGACTCTCGACGTTGCTGCTGAGCACATGCTGCAGAAAGGCAACGCGGTCCGGGCCCTCGACGAGCACGCGGCCCATATGGGAGACGTCAAAGAGGCTGCAGGCATGGCGGGTATACAGGTGCTCCGCCACAATGCCGCTGGGGTACTGGATGGGCATCTCCCATCCGCCGAAATCCACCATAGAGGCTCCTGCCGCTACATGGACGTCATAGAGCTGGGTGCGCTTGAGTTCGCTCATTACTGGGTTCCTCCTTTATGATTTCGCCGCGTTCTGCGGCCGCCGGATATGAAAAAGACACAAAGCTCCATGGCTACGTGCCTCAGCTTGTCAAAAAGTCCCTTCGGGGCTTTTCGCCAAGCTGCATTCAGAATTGCAAAATAAAATTTTGTAGTAATATTTTGCAATTCTGCCGCTGCGGCGGGTGATCAAACGCGAAAGGACACCCTGACGGTTTCCTTTCACACTTTTCTTCCCTCCGAAGCTTTTGGCTTGGCAGGTTTTTTGACAGTCTGAGACACACGGCCCCTTGGCTTCGTGCCTCCGTCCATTACCTGAGAGATTCCCCGCCGTTTCCGGCGAGTTGCACCTTCGGCGTGCGGCTGCCGCCGCACTCTTCGGAGTGTCGTCATCGCCCGACCCTTTTGCCTGAGAGCTTCTGCATTCCCCTTCGGCGCCGCGCAGCGCGCGGTCTCTCCCGGACCAATCATCCGACACTTATTCAGTTCCGGTGTTATCCCGGCGCGGTCCTTCCCGCGCCCTTTTTACAATACCATTTTCTACACGGTTTTGTCAACAATTATTCCAAAATTTTTCCGGATTTTGTTTGCATTATACAAAGATGTCTGCCGCAGCCGGGCATAAATTCCAGCCGAGCGGCATTTACTTTCCTGCCTCCTTATGCTATCATGAAGGAGAGCACATCACATAGCAGGGTGGTGCTGCCATTGCACGAACAGGGCATTGCGATCTACTCCCGAAAATCCCGCTTCACCGGCAAGGGTGAAAGCGTGGGCAACCAGATCGAGCTATGCCGCCAGTATCTCCGCGCGCACGAGCCGGACGCGCCGGAGCCGGAAATTTTTGAAGATGACGGCTTCTCCGGCGGGGACCTGAACCGCCCCGCCTTCCGGCGGATGATGCGCGCGGCCGAGGCCGGGCGCTTCCGTATGCTCATCGTCTACCGGCTCGACCGGATCAGCCGCAGCATCGGAGACTTCACCGCCCTCATCGAGCGGCTGGCGCAGCTGAACGTGGCGTTCGTTTCCATTCGGGAGCAGTTCGACACGTCCACGCCCATGGGCCGGGCCATGATGTACATCGCGTCCGTCTTCTCACAGCTCGAGCGCGAGACCATCGCCGAGCGCATCCGCGACAATCTGCACGAGCTGGCCAAGACCGGCCGGTGGCTCGGCGGCATCACGCCGACCGGCTTTGCCTCGGAGGCCGTGCAGGCCGTCACCGTCGACGGGCGAACAAAGCGTGCCTGCCGCCTGCGGCTCGTTCCGGAGGAGGCGGAGACCGTCAAGGCCATGTACAGCCTGTTCGCACGCCTCGGCTCTCTGACAGCCGTTGTAAAGGGACTGCAGGAGCGCGGTATTACCACAAAAAACGGCAAACCCTTCACCCGCCACGCCGTGCGCGATATCCTGCACAACCCGGTCTATGCGCGGGCGGATGCGGATATGCTTGCCTGGCTCCGGGTGGCAGGCACGGAGCTCTCCGCTGCGCAGGAGGAGTTTGACGGGCGGCACGGCGTCCTTGCCTACCACCGCACGGATCAGTCCCGCGGCCGCACCGCCGTCGCCCTGCCGCCGGAGGCCTGGATCGTCGCGGTCGGGCAGCACCCCGGGCTCATCCCCGGCTCACAGTGGGCCGCCGTGCAGGAGCGGCTCCGGCGGACGGACTGCCGCACGCCGCGTACGGAGCACGAGACGCCCGCCCTGTTAGCCGGTCTGCTGCAGTGCCGCTGCGGCCGACCGATGTATGCCAAATACCGCCGCGCGGCAGACGGCGAGCGCTTTTCCTATGTCTGCCGTGCGAAATCGACCGGCGGACGGGAACAATGCAGCTGCCCGAACGTTTCTGGCACTGCAGCAGACGCCGCCGTGCGCGCCATGCTCTGCGCCCTGCCGGAGGACCATGCCGTGCTGGCGGCCGCACTCCGGGGGCTGCGGCGCAGCCTGCCGGAGTCCTTCCCTGCACAGCAGGCTTGCGTTCCCCTCACGCTCCGGGACTGCCTGGACACCATCCGCCGGACGCAGCGCGTTCTGGAGGCCCTGACGGAGCAGCTCCGCTGGGACGGCGAAACGCTGTGCGTGACGCTCCGCCGGGTGGATTGCAAATGAAATCCTCATGTACTTCCGCGGGCAGCGGAAGAGCGCGTCAGACGTTTCGCTCTCGGAATGCATCGAGACCGGGCGGGATGGCAACGCGCTGTCGCTGATGGACGTGATCTGCTCGGAGGAGGATCTGTTCGAGCAGCTGTCCGAAAAAGAGATCTATGGCAGGCTCCACGCCGCCGTGAACACCTGCCTGACCCCGCGCGAGCAGCGCATCATTCTGCTGCGCTACGGGCTGGGCAACCGCAAGCCGCTGACACAGCGGGAGATCGCCGTGCAGTGCGGCATCAGCCGCAGCTACGTCAGCCGCATCGAAAAACGCGCCCTGCAGAAGCTGGAGGACGCGCTGACAAAAGAAACCTGAAGGGAACGATCACAAATGCATCCATGGAAACATTTCTGTACCATTACGCACCACCGCTGGAAGGTGCGCAGTCACTGCTTCCGCGTCGGGCTGTATTGGCGCGGCCTGACGCACGACCTGTCCAAATACTCCCCCACAGAGTTCTGGACCGGCGCAAAATACTATCAGGGCACGCGCAGCCCGAACTCCTATGAGCGCGAGCTCTACGGCTACTCCGCCGCATGGATGCACCACAAGGGCCGCAACCGCCACCACTACGAATACTGGACGGACATCGACCCGAAGACGAAGGTCTACCGCGCCGTGCCGATGCCGCGCAAATTCTTTGTGGAGATGGTCATGGACCGCATCGCCGCCTGTAAAATTTACCACGGCAGCGCCTACACGGACGCCGATGCCCTCAACTATCTCGTCCACGCCGAGGAGGTCCGCGATGGCTCGATGATGCACCCGGACACGCGCCGCGAGCTTCTCTATGTGCTGACCATGCTGCGCGACCGCGGCGAAAAGGAGACGTTCCGCTTCCTGCGCGAGGTCGTGCTGGCCGGGAAGCCGTTTGCCGTTCCTGCGCAGTGACAAAAATGCAGGAATCATTTCCTTTTCTGCCCGCAGGCCGATCCGGTCGGAAGTTGACAATAATGAAGTGCAAAACTGCCATCCACAGGAGTTATTCACATTCTGCACAAGGTTGTGCACAGCAGGATCCCTGATTTAGCGGGCTTTCGCGGGGGATTTCGGGCAGTTGTGCACAGGCCTGCAAAAACGCCTCTGCACAGCAGTGCCATGTTCCGGAGTTGACATAACCCCGTTTGTGACAAAAATTTACAGACAGGTAACAGGAAATTAAAATGCAGGATGCCGATCGACATCCTGCATTGATTTTTTTGGGTCTTATAAGGCCTCGCCCTCCATGGAGCGCGTGGCATAGGCGTTGAGCGTCTGGTCGGCGATGTTGCCAGCGAGATACTCATAATACGCCTGCGCGCCGATCATCGCGCCGTTGTCGCCGCACAGCGACAGCGGCGGCATGCAAAGGCGCACGCCGCGGGCGGCCGTCTCCCGCTGCAGCGCAGCGCGGATGCGGCTGTTGGCGGCCACGCCGCCCGCCACGGCCAGCGTTTTCCGCCCCGTCTGTTCCAGCGCCAGCATGGCGCGCGGCACGAGCATGCCACACACAGCCTCCGAGAAGGCGGCGCAGAGGTCCGGGATGACGATCTGCTCGCCCTTCTGCCCGGCGTTATGGATGAGATTCACGGCCGAAGTCTTCAGGCCGGAGAACGACAGGTCTAGCGGATTGCCGCTCAGGTGCGGCCGGGGCATGGGATAGCGCGACGGGTCTCCGCCCTGCGCCGCGCGGTCAAGGGCCGCGCCGCCGGGGTATGGCATGCCGAGCAGCCGCGCGACCTTGTCGAAGCACTCCCCTGCCGCGTCGTCGCGCGTGCCGCCGAGAATGCGCAGCTTCGTATAGTCCTCGACATCGACGAACATGGTGTGCCCGCCGGAGACGACAAGGCACAGAAACGGCGGCTCCAGGTCCGGGTAGGCCAGATAGTTGGCCGCGATATGGCCCTTGATGTGGTGGACCGGAATGAGCGGCACATCGAGCGCCAGTGCAGCCGCCTTGGCAAAATTCACGCCGACGAGCAGCGCGCCGATAAGGCCGGGCGCATAGGTCACGGCGACGGCGTCCAGCTCGCCGCGCGTCAGGCCGGTGTTCTCCAGCGCCTGCTCGGCAAGACCGTAGATGGCCTCAATATGCTTGCGCGAGGCGATCTCCGGCACAACGCCGCCGTATTCGCGGTGCAGCGCCACCTGCGAGGCGATGCAGTCCGTCAGGATGCGTCTTCCGTCCTCCACAATGGCGACGGCAGTCTCGTCGCAGGAGGATTCAATGGCAAGGATCCGCATGATCGAGCTCCTTTCTGAGGATCAGCGCGTCCTCTCGGGGCGCGAGATAGTAATTGGGCCTGCGCCCGATGCAGGCAAAGCCCGCTGCGGTATAGAGCCGCTGGGCCGGGAGATTGGAGGCACGGACCTCCAGCGTCAGAGAGCCGATGCCGCGCGCAGCCAGCCTTTCCTGCAGCGCCTGCAGAAGCGCCTGTGCCGTACCGCGGCGGCGCAGCTCCGGCACGACGGCCAGATTCATCATATCGGCCTCCGGCGGCACGAGCTGCGCGCCGACATAGCCCGCAAATGCGCCGTCCAGCCGCGCGACGAGCCAGAGGCTGAAGCCGGTGTCCAGCTCCTCCGCAATGGAGTTTTCGCTCCAAGGCGCGGAGAAGCACAGACGCTCCAGTGCGGCGATGTCCGCCACATCGGCGGCGGTCATTTCCTGAATTTCGATCATTTGGCAGCGTACCAGCTTTCTCCCTGCTTGGCCTCGGCCACGAGCGGGACCCGCAGCGCAGCGGCGTGCTCCATCTCGTTCGTGACGATCTGCATGACCTGCTGCGCCTCTTCCTGCGGGCACTCGACGATCAGCTCATCGTGCACCTGCAGCAGCAGCCTGGCCTGCAGCCCCTCGAGCGCATGGAACACACGTACCATGGCCAGCTTGATGATGTCCGCCGCGCTGCCCTGCACGGGCGTGTTGAGCGCGATGCGCTCCGCACCGGAGCGGACGTTGAAATTCGAGCTTTTGATCTCCGGAATGGCGCGGCGGCGGCCGAAGATCGTCTCCACATAGCCCTTCTCGCGCGCCGTCTCCTTGATATCGTGCATATAGGCGCGCACGCCGCTGTATTTTTCGAGATAGCTGTCGATATAGGCCTTGGCCTCCGCACGGGACACGCCGATGTCCTGCGCCAGCGAGAACTCCGAGATGCCGTAGACGATGCCGAAGTTCACGGCCTTGGCATGGCGGCGCATGAGCGGCGTGACGGATTCCAGCGGCACGCCGAACACCTGCGAGGCCGTCACGGCATGGAAGTCCTCGCCGGAGCGGAACGCCTCCTGCATGCGCGTATCATCCGCAATGTGCGCCAGCACGCGCAGCTCGATCTGACTGTAGTCCGCGTCGACCAGCACCCAGCCGGGGCGCGGGACGAACATGCGGCGAATTTCGCTGCCCAGCTCCGTGCGCACAGGGATATTCTGCAGATTCGGGTCCGTGGAGGAAAGGCGGCCCGTCGCCGTGACCGTGTTCTGAAACGTCGTGCGGATGCGGCCGTCCGGCCCGATGACCTTCTGCAGGCCATCGGCATAGGTTGACTTCAGCTTTGTGAGCATGCGGTAGTCCATGATGGCCTGCACGGCAGGATGCCGGTCACGGAGCTTTTCCAGTACCTCGGCATTCGTGGAATAGCCGCTCTTTGTCTTCTTGACGGGCGGCAGGCCGAGCGTTTCAAACAGGAATACGCCGAGCTGGCGCGTGGAATTGAGGTTAAACGTCTCTCCGGCATAGCCGAAGATCAGGCTCTCGCAGGCATCGATGCGCTCGGAGAGCATCTCGCCGAAGTCATGCAGGGCCTGCGCGTCGACGAGGATGCCGTCGTGCTCCATCTGCGCCAGCACCGGGCACAGCGGCAGCTCGATGTTCTCGAACAGCGGCTGCATGCCCTGCTCGCGCAGGCGCTTGCCGAGCTCCTCCGTCAGGCCGTCGATGCAGGCCGTCCGGATGGCAAGGACGCTTTCCTGCGGGAGCGAGGCCTCGTCCGCAGGCGGGATGTGCAGATAGTCCTGCGCGAGCTGCGGCAGGGCGTATGCCCCGCGCGTCGCATCGAGCAGATAGGCCGCCACAGCCGTGTCGAACACGATCCCGGCAGGCTCAACGCCAAGGGCCAGCAGCGCGCGCAGCAGCGGCTTGCTGTCGTGCACGGTCTTCGGCACGTCCGCCGCAAACAGGCGCTGCAGCAGCGGCACATAGTCCGTTCCGAGCGTTTCGCGGCGCAGCACATAGGCCGTCTGGTCCGGGCCGTCCATGTGCGGCGCGGCCACGAGCAGGGAGAGATCGTCTGCGGCAGCAATGCTGAGCGTCACGCCTGATAACAGCTGCTGCGCCTGCTCCGGGGTCTGCACGTCCAGAAGCGTGCAGGAGCCTGTCACGGGCTGCGCCGGTTCCTCCGACTCGTCCTGCTCCAAAGCGGCGCTGCGCAGGCCGTAGCGGTCAATGAGGCGCTGGAATTCCAGCGTGGTGAACAGGTCATACAGCGCCCGGCGCTTCGGCGGCCGGATGAGATTGTTCTCCGGCGTGAAGTCGATGGGCGCATCGCTGCGGATCGTCGCCAGCTCATAGGAAAGGTAGGCTGACTCGCGGCCGTTTTCGAGCTTATCAAACAGCTTTCCCTTCATGTTTTCCCGGGAAAGATTGGCATAGACGCCGTCGAGCGTACCGAAGCGCTTCAGCAGGTCGTTTGCCGTCTTCGGCCCGACGCCCGCTACACCCGGGATATTGTCCGAGCTGTCGCCCATAAGAGCCTTCAGATCGATGAGGCGCTTCGGCTCCAGCCCGTATTCCGCGCGGAAGACGTCCGGCGTATAGCGCTCCGTCCGCGTCTGCCCGCCCTGCGTGCGCACCAGGCGCACGGAGACGTGCTCGTCGACGAGCTGCAGGCTGTCGCGGTCTCCCGTCAGGATGGCGCAGTCCCACCCGGCCTCCTCGCACAGACGGCCGACCGTGCCGAGCACATCGTCCGCCTCCCAGCCCTCGCAGGCATAGACCGGGATGTTCATCGCGGCGAGCACCTGCTTCATGACCGGCATCTGCATGGCAAGCTCCTCCGGCATGGGATGGCGCGTGGCCTTATAGCCGTCATAGCGCAGATGGCGGAACGTCGGCGCATGCAGGTCAAAGGCCACGCACAGCGCGTCCGGCTGCTCCTCGCTGCGCTCTTTTTCCAGAATATTCAGAAAGCCGTAGATCGCATTGGTATAAAGTCCGTCACGGGTCGTCAGCGGCCGCACGCCGTAAAACGCGCGGTTGATGACGCTGTTCCCGTCCAGGATCATCAGCTTCATATGGTATCTCCTTCGATCAGATGCGCTTCCACTTTGCGCCCTGCGGCGTATCGATGACCTCGATGCCGCGTGCCTTCAGCTCATCGCGGATGCGGTCAGCCTCCGGCCAGTTCTTCGCGCGCTTTGCCTCGGTTCGGGCGGCGACGAGCGCGTCGATCTCCGGGTCGTGCTCCTCCTCCGGCCGGGCGCTGCGTGCCTTCTCTGCCGCGGAGAGCAGGTTCAGGCCGAGCACCTCGTCAAAGCTGGCAAGGGCTGCGAGCTTCGTGGCATCGTTCGTCTTTGCCTTCAGCACATCATAGACGGCCGTCACGGCGAGCGACGTGTTGAGGTCGGCGTTCAGCGCACCGAGGAAGCGCTCCTTCAGCGCCTCGAAGGCCTCCGCGTCGACCGCGCCGTCCTCCGGGCGCAGGGCCGCGATGCGGGCGATGAGCTTTTCGTAGGTCTGTGCCGCGTTGTCGAGGTTCTCCCAAGAGAACACGAGGTTGCGGCGATAATGGCTCTGCAGGCAGAACAGGCGGTAGACAATGGGATCGTAGCCCTTCTCCTCCAGCAGGGACACCGTGAGGAACTCGCCCTTCGACTTGGACATCTTGCCGGACTCCGTGTTCAGGTGATGGACATGGAACCAGTAGTTGCACCACTTGTGGCCGAGGTAGGCCTCGGACTGGGCGATCTCGTTCGTGTGATGCGGGAAGGCATTGTCGATGCCGCCGCAGTGGATATCCAGATATTCGCCGAGATGCTTGATGCTGATGCACGAGCACTCGATGTGCCAGCCGGGATAGCCGACGCCCCACGGGGAATCCCACTTGAGGGCCTGATCCTCGAACTTGGACTTCGTGAACCAGAGAACGAAGTCATTCTGATTGCGCTTGTTGGAATCCTCCTCGACGCCCTCACGCACGCCGACGGCAAGGTCCTCCTCCTTATGGTCGTTGAAGACATAGTATTTTTCCAGCTTGGACGTGTCAAAATAGACATTGCCGCCCGCAAGATAGGCATAGCCCTTGTCCAGCAGGGTCTGCACCATGTGGATGTATTCCGGGATGCAGTTCGTGGCAGGCTCCACAACATCCGGCCGCTTGATGTTCAGCTTGGCACAGTCAGCGAAGAACGCATCAGTATAGAACTTTGCGATCTCCATGACGGTCTTATGCTCGCGGCGCGCACCCTTGAGCATCTTGTCCTCGCCGGTATCGGCATCCGAGGCCAGATGGCCGACGTCCGTGATGTTCATCACGCGCTTGACGGGATAGCCCATGTAGCGCAGGCTCTTTTCGAGCACGTCCTCCATAATATAGCTGCGCAGGTTGCCGATGTGGGCGAAGTGATAGACCGTCGGGCCGCAGGTATACATTTTGACGAGCTTCGGGTCGATGGGGGTGAAGAGCTCCTTCTTATGGCTCAGGGAATTATAGAGATACATCTTGATCCTCCTTCAATTTTTCCTCTAATTCTTCGATACGCGCATACAGGGCGTCCAGCTCCAGCCGGACAGGGTCTGGCGTGTGGATATGGTCGAGCTTCTCGCCGTTGCGCCGGACAACGCGGCCGGGCACGCCGACGACGGTGGAATCCGGCGGCACCTCGTGCAGTACGACGGAGTTCGCCGCAATGCGGGCATTGTCGCCGACCTTGAACGGACCAAGAACCTTTGCGCCGCTGCCGACCATGACGTTGTTGCCGAGCGTCGGGTGGCGCTTGTCGCTCGTCATGCCCGTGCCGCCGAGCGTGACGTTCTGATAGAGCAGGCAGTCATCGCCGATCTCCGTTGTCGCGCCGATGACGATGCCGGTGCCGTGGTCGATGACGAGCCGCCTGCCGATCTTCGCAGCAGGATGGATCTCGATGCCCGTGCGCCGCCGCGCAAACTGCGAGACCCAACGGCCAAGGAATCGCAGCCGGTGTTCATAGAGCCAGTGCGCCACGCGGTAATACATCGTGGCGTGCAGGCCGTTATATAACCAGAAGACCTCCCAGCCGCTGCGCGCTGCGGGATCGTTGCGGCGGTATGCCTCTATGGTTTCTTTTAACCGCATTCTTTCGCCTCCAAACAAAAAACTGCCAGCCCCGGATCGCTCCAGAGGCGGGCAGTGCTCGCGGTTCCACTCTGATTTGTTGCTCCGGCCTTGACGCGGCCAACGGGGTCTCCCCGGCGCTCACGGGCGCACGCTTCGCACGGAGTCCGCCGCGCCCGCTCTCAGCCAATGACGGACGCTCTCTGCGGCAGACGGCCCGGCTACTCTTCCCGGTCACAACGCCTATATTATTGGTATTATATTACCATCAAGGGTCCGCGGTGTCAAGGTTTTTCCGCAAATTACACCGCCCGCGGACATTCGTCCGTGTATATTCATCGTGATATACAAAATTTTTCACAGGGCCCGGAATGGGCTTGCTTTTCTTTCGTGAATTTACTATAATGCAAGCGAGCGCAAATCCAGAATCTCCGTCATTTTTACCAATCGCAGTCTTTCCGAGTTCGGAACATCCCCGCGGAAACTATGTGAGCAGGAGGAACCTTCATGTTTCAGAATGTACAGCAGATCCAGGATTTTATCCGCCAGAACGGCATCGCATTTCTCGATTTCAAGATGATCGACCTTCGCGGCAGGTGGAAGCACCTGTCCATCCCCGCAGCCCGCTTCAACGAGGACATCATGACGCATGGCATCGGCTTCGACGGCTCGAACTACGGCTATGCCCAGGTTGAGCGCAGTGACATGGTCTTCCTGCCGGACATCACGACGGCGGTCGTCGACCCGTTCGTCAAGGCGCCGACGCTCACGATGATCGGCGATGTCATGGTCATCGACCATCCGGCAAACCGCCCGTTCGACCAGTATCCGCGCAATGTCGCCAAGAGCGCCATCGCTCACATGCAGGCTCTCGGCGTCGCGGACGAGATGATCATCGGACCGGAGTATGAATTCCATGTCTTTGACGGCATGACGCGCACCCTGCGCCCGGATGCCGTCGGCTACCGCCTGCAGTGCAGCGAGTCCGTCTGGTCCGCCGGGGAATTCCCGAACAACGGCTTTCACACCGGCCCGCACGATGGCTACCACGCCGATCTGCCCGGCGACCGCACGTTTGACCTGCGCAACCAGATCTGTCTGGAGCTTGCCAAGTGGGGCGTGGACGTCAAGTATCACCACCATGAGGTCGGCGGCTCCGGCCAGTTGGAGATCGAGGTCGAGCTGGGCGAGATGACCCGTCTGGCAGACGCCACGATGGCCGCGAAATACGTCATCCGCAATACGGCCGCCGCGAACGGCATGACGGCCACACTGATGCCGAAGCCCATCTACGGCGAGGCCGGCAACGGCATGCACGTACACATGCTCCTGCGCAAGAACGGTCAGCCCGTGTTCTACGATCCGGACGGCTATGGCCAGCTCAGCCGCACGGCCATGCACTTCATCGGCGGCCTGCTGACGCACGCCCGCAGCCTCTGCGCCATCACGAACCCCAGCACGAATTCCTACAAGCGCCTCATCCCCGGCTTCGAGGCCCCTGTCACCATCGGTTATGCCATGGCGAACCGCAGCGCCGTCGTGCGCATCCCGGCCTATGTTAAATCGCCGGACAAGAAGCGCTTCGAGCTCCGCAACCCGGACGCGATGTGCAACCCGTACTTTGCCTACGCTGCCATTCTGATGGCAGGCCTCGACGGTATTGAGCACGAGATCGATCCGGCAGGACGTGGCTGGGGGCCGTTTGACTTCAATCTCTTCGACCTCCCGGCAGACGAGCGCAAGCGCCTCGGCCACCTGCCCGCCAGCCTCGACGAAGCACTTGATGCGCTGGAAGCGGATCACGACTATCTCACGCGCGGCGGCGTGTTCCCGATGCCGCTGCTCGAGACGCTCGTCAAAACGCTCCGCGCCGACGCGCAGGAGATCAGCCGCATCCCGCACCCAGCGGAGTTCGACCGCTATTTCGATCTCTGACCGAACCGTATTGGCCCCGTATTCCTTCCGGAGTACGGGGCTGCGCATGTAAAAGCCCACAAGTATGACGCGGGAGGGGCTAAGCGGTGTTCCGGTCGAGACGATCCGCAATTTGATTTTCGGAGGAAGCAAAATGAACAAAGAAACAATCCGGCAGGCGGGGCCTGCTGCCAACATCGGCCGCAGACTCTTTGCCCTCCATTCGGCTGCATGCATTCTGCGGGGTCTCATCGGATGAGGGGCGCCAGGATCGCCGGGCTGCTGATTCGCCAGGCCCGTCTCCGGCGGGACTGGAGTCAGGACGGCCTGTGCCTGGGCATCTGTACTCCCTCCTACCTGTCCAAGATCGAGCAGGGCAAGGCAGAGCCCTCTCCGGAGGTGACGGAGCTTCTGCTTCGTCGTCTGGGCCTTGTCTGGATACCGGAGCCGGAGGATCTGAAGCCCTGCTGGAACGCCCTGCTTTCCGGCAGTCCCGGCTTTTTCCTTTGCTATGAGCAGCTGGTACTGCCCCAGCAGGAGAGACTTTCCTGCAGTCCGCTGGCGGCGGACATCCTGTTGCTGGCTGCCTTTTACACAGATACCATGCAGCCCCTGTCGGAGGAATGGGAGCCGTTTCTCTCCACCCGGCAGCTGGCTCTGCAGCGTGCTCTGCAGGGGCGGTGGGACGAGGCCGCGCGGCTGGATCCGCTTCCGCTGCTGTCCTCGCTCCACGGGAAAGCCCTCTACACAAAGGGGGAGTATACAACCGCCATCGAGGTGCTGCGAGACGCCTACCGCTCGGCGGCAGACGCAGGTTATCCCCATATGATGCTTTCCTGCCGTATTCTTATAGGAAACTGCTACTCAGATCTGGGCCGCATGGAGGAAATGATGACCCATTTTTCTGTAGCGGAGCATCTGGCAGAGGCTCTTGGCGACACGGACAGCCTGGCATCCCTCCGCTACAATACCGCTGCCACGCAGCTGCAGCTCGGCCAGCCGGAAAAAGCCCTGCCCTACTTTTCCAGCCTCCCGCATCCCAGCTTTCTGGACCTGCACAAGCTCGCCATCTGCCATGAACAGTTAGGGCACCGGGAGCAGGCATTGGCAGCCGTCCAACAGGCGGAGTCTCTGACCGCCGGCGAGACAGAGCGGCAGATGCTGGCGCTGGTACGCTATCGGCTGGAGCATGCGGATTACCTTCACGACAGCGCCTACGGCGCGCAGCTGCTGGATTGCTTCCGGCAGCTGCAGGAGACATACCCCATGGGCTTCACCCGGTTCCACCTGCAGTGGGTGCTGGCATGGTACAAGGCGAACCGCCAGTACCGCCAAGCTTGCCGCCTGCTTGAGGATTTTCCTGTAATATAGTGTTTTTGCCAATCTAAGCGTGTCATTCTGGGAATAATTTTCCCATGATGACATGCTTTCTTTTTGTAAGGAGCTGTGCGATAATTATAACCACGAGGTGAACACTATGAAACAAACACTCTGGACGCGGGAATTTACCCGCATTACTGCCGCCACAGCACTGGGCGCAGCAGGCGGCATCATCAGTCAGTTTGCCCTATCGTTTCTGGTCTTTGACGAAACCGGCAGCACGCTGGCAGCGGCGCTGGTGGTCGCCATCCAGCTGATCCCGATGGTGCTGCTGCCGCTGGTCGTCGCTCCCATGATGGATCGTCTGCCGCGTAAGCCTTTTCTGGTGTGGGGCGACCTGCTCAACGGCGTGTGCTACGCCGGAGCAGGACTGTTTCTGTTGCACAGTTCCTTTTCCTATATTGCTTATCTGGCCTTTTCCCTGCTTGTGTCGTGCCTTGGGGCCTTCGACGAGCTGGCCTACAACAGCTTTTATCCCCTGCTGTTGCCGAAGGGGCAGGAAGAGCGGGCCTACACCGTCTCAGCCATGCTCTATCCCATTTTGAAGGTTCTGATGATGCCGCTGGCGGCGGTGCTGTACGATAAGCTGGGCGTGGGACGGCTGCTGCTGATACAGGCCGCTCTTTCGGTACTGGCGGCCTTCCTGGAAAGTCGCATTCGCGTGCAGGAAAGCCGCCGGGATCAGGAGCCGCTGCTGTCTCTGAAAACATGGTGGCGGGATGTCCGGGAAGCAGCCGCCTATCTGCGGCAGGAGCACGGCCTGCACGGGCTCTATGCGTACATGTCCGTTACCAACGGCATGGCCTCGGGCTATTCTCCCTTGCTCATCGCCTTTTTCCGCACGGCGCCGGGCTTCACTACCGCCATGTATTCCTTTTTCTCCGTTGCGGAATTTGCCGGGCGCACCATCGGCGGAGCCATCCGCTACCGCTACTCTCTCCCGGAGAAAAAACGCTTTGGCTTTCTGTTCGGTGTGTATCAGACCTATGAGTTGATGGACACCTGCCTGCTGTGGCTGCCATATCCCCTGATGCTGGTGAATCGGGCGATCTGCGGCTTTCTGGGCATTCAAAGCGCCACCATCCGTCAGGCGGCAGTCCAGCGCTATATCCCCGACCGGCTGCGTGCCCGGCTCAATGCCTATGAGTCCATGCTCTGCACAGCGGCGGGAGCGGCGCTCTCTCTGGCCATCGGCGCACTGGGAGAGGTGCTGGATTACCGCCTCTGCATGACCGTCTGCGGTCTGATCACCATGGCGGTGTGCTGGCTGACGGTATTTCTGCGGCGGCGTCAGGTGCGCCAGGTGCTGGCGGACCGTCCCGGTGTGGACCAGATCCGGTAGATACCGGTCCGGTTTTGTTTCCGAACATAGGCCAAAGCGACTATGGCCACTTTTTCACGAGGCAAAGCCGGCACAACTTTTTTCGATCTTTTTGCATCGAATATCCCCCGGGGGAGCTTCCGGAACCGAATTTCGTATGCTAAAATGCATCATGAGAACGGGCGAAAGGGCCCGAAATGACAGGAGGACCACCCCCAATGAAACGAATTCTTGCACTGCTGCTGGTGCTGAGCGCCGTTCTGGCGCTGGCCGCATGCAGCAAGACCCCGGCAGTGACCGAAGACGAAGGCACGACACTCGTCTACGGCAGCGGCGACTACACCCGCATCAACCCCGCCATGGATGAGCACGGCGAGATCAACGTGCTGCTCTTCAGCGGTCTGACCGCCCACAACGGCAGCAACGAGGTCGTTGCCGGTCTGGCTGAATCGTGGGAATACGATGAGAGCGCCTGCACCTACACCTTCCACCTGCGCGACGGCGTGAAGTGGCATGACGGCGAGCCGTTCACGGCCGAGGACGTAAAGTTCACGATCGAAGCCATCATGGACCCCGAAAACGGCTCGGAAAACGCGCCGAACTTTGAGGATGTGGAGGAGATCACCGTTCCCGACGACAAGACCGTCGTGTTCCGCCTGTCCGCACCGAACGTGGCCTTTCTTGACTATATGACCATGGCCATTCTGCCGCAGCACCTGCTGCAGGGCAAGGACATGCAGGAGTCGGACTTCTTCCGCCATCCGGTCGGCACCGGCCCGTATAAGCTGGAGAGCTGGGACGCCGGGCAGTCCATCGTGTTGGTCAAAAACGAGGATTATTACCTCGGTGCGCCGAAGATCGACCGCATCATCTTCAAGATCGTCACGGATGACAATGCGCAGGCTCTGCAGCTGAAGTCCGGCGAGATCGATCTGGCCCTGCTCGATCCGAAAAACGCAAAGGACTTTACGGATAAGGAGGGCTATACCTGCTATGACATGACGACGGCAGACTACCGCGGCATTCTCTTCAACTTCTGGAACGACTACTGGACGGAGAACCGCGACCTCATCCCCGCCATCTGCTACGGCATTGACCGGCAGGCCATCATCGACTCTGTCCTGCTCGGGCAGGGCATGGCCGCCTACGGTCCCCTGCAGCGCAACATTTATAACGACTCCAATGTAGAGCACTACGACTATGACCCGGAAAAGGCAAAGACCATTCTGGAGGACGCAGGCTGCACGATGAGTGAAAACGGCTTCTACGAACGAAACGGCAAGGAGATCGGCTTTGTCATCAGCGTCATGGCCGGTGAGCAGGACCGCATCGACATTGCACAGGCTGCCGCACAGCAGCTGCGCGATATCGGCATCAACTGCACGGTCGACATTCCCGCACAGATGGACTGGGGCGGGCAGATGGCCTGCCTCATCGGCTGGGGCAGCCCGTTCGACGCCGACGACCACACCTATAAGGTGTTCGGCACGGACAAGGGCGCAAACTACTCCGGCTACTCCAATGCCGCCGTGGACAGCTACCTGAAGCTGGCCCGCGAGACCTCCGACCCGGAGCAGCGCCGCCAGTATTACGCCAAGTTCCAGGAGGCTCTGGCCGCCGATCCCGCCTATGCCTTCATCTGCTACATCGACGCGAACTATGTCGCCGTCGACGGTCTGCAGGGCATCGCGGCGGATACCGTACTCGGCCACCACGGCGTCGGCATTTTCTGGAATGTTCAGGAATGGACGATCGAGAAATAACAACGGAAAAAAGCATCGGGAGGCTCGCAGAACCGGGCCTCCCGCATGTACGTTTTAACAGGTGATCCTATGGCAGAGCTACTGGAAGTAAAAAATCTGTCCGTCAGCTTTTTCACCCCGGCGGGAGAGGTCCAGGCCGTGCGCGACGTCAGCTTTTCGCTGCGCGCGGGTGAGGTCCTCGCCATCGTGGGCGAATCCGGCTGCGGCAAAAGCGTGCTGTGTAAGAGCATCCTGCACCTGCTGCCGCCGAGCGCGCGGCGCAAGAGCGGCACGATCGCGGTAAATGGCCGTGATATCACGCGGCTGCGGGAGCGTGAGCTGCAGAAGCTTCGCGGCTCATTGTTTTCCATGGTATTTCAGGACCCGATGACTGCGCTGAACCCCAGCATGACCGTCGGCGCGCAGCTGGCGGCCGCTGTCCGTGTTCATGCGCCCCGCCTGCGCGGCGCGGCTCTGGAACAGCGCGTGCTCGAGCTGATGCGCCTTGTCGGCATCGACCGGCCGGAGGAGCGGCGTGGCCTGTATCCGCACCACTTTTCCGGCGGCATGCGCCAGCGCGTCGTGCTGGCCATTGCGCTGGCGGGCGACCCGTCGATCCTGTTTGCCGACGAGCCGACGACCGCGCTGGATGTGACCATTCAGGCCCAAATTCTCGATCTTCTGCGCGAAATTCAGCAGAAGCTCGGCACGGCGACCGTTTTCGTCACCCACGATCTCGGCGCCGTGGCGCGCGTGGCGGATCGTGTGGCCGTCATGTACGCAGGGAAGATCGTGGAGCTCGGCACGGCGGAGGATATCTTCTACGATCCGCGCCACCCCTACACCTGGGGTCTGCTGCAGTCGCTCCCGGCGCTGTCCCGCGGGAAGCCGCGGCTGCATACCATTCCCGGCATGCCGCCCACGCTGATCGACCCGCCGAAGGGCGACTCCTTCGCCTGCCGCAACGAATATGCCCTTGCCATCGACTATGAGGAGGAGCCGCCGATGTTCCGCATTTCCGACACCCATTTTGCCGCGACGTGGCTGCTCGACCCCCGGGCCCCGCACATCACGCCGCCGATCGGAGGCGAGCGCCATGGCTGAGCCGCTTCTCGAGGTGCGCGGTCTGACGCACGCCTTCCCGCTCGGGCGAAGGGCCGTGCTCCGCGCCGTGGACGACGTCTCGTTCACGCTCCGGCGCGGCGAGGTTCTCGGTCTCGTCGGCGAATCCGGCTCCGGCAAGTCGACAATTGCGCGCTGCGTGATGAATCTGCTGCGGCCGCAGAGCGGGCAGGTCCTCTATCGCGGCATCGACATCTGTGACCGCCGCGCCTTCCGCGCGAACCGCCGCACGCTGCAGGCGGAGCGGCAGATCATCTTTCAGGACTCCGGCTCGAGCCTGAACGGGCGCATGCGCGTGTGCGACATTATCGCCGAGCCCATGCGCATCCAGCATATCCACCCGCCGCGCGGCAGCTACCGCGCCGAGGCGGAGTTCCAGATGCGCTATGTCGGGCTGGACGCAGGCTATCTGGACAAATATCCCGGTGAGCTTTCCGGCGGGCAGCGCCAGCGCGTCGCCATTGCGCGCGCCCTGTCCATGGAGCCGGAGCTGCTCGTTGCGGATGAGCCGGTCGCCTCGCTGGACGTCTCCATTCAGGCACAGATCATCAATCTGTTCCGCCATCTGCAGGAGGAGCACGGGTTCTCCTTCCTGTTTATTGCCCACGATCTGGCTGTCGTGGAATTCCTCTGTGACCGCGTCGGCGTGCTGTATCAGGGAAGGCTCGTGGAGCTGGCCCCGACGGCATCGCTGTTCGCCGCGCCGCAGCACCCCTATACGCGCGCGCTGCTCTCGTCCATCCCCATCCCGGACCCGCGCCTCGAGCGCGCCCGCAGGCCGCTCGTCTTTGAGGGGCCGCTGCCGGACGGCGGCACATGGACGGAGGTCGCGCCGGAGCATTACGTTCTGCTGGAAGGAGGGGGCGCCGTATGAAGGTCCGCCGGTTTTTCCTGCGGCTGCTGCCGCGCCTCGGCATTTTCGTGCTGAGCGTGCTGCTGCTCTCCGTTCTGACGTTCTATATCTCCCGCCTCGCTCCCGGCGACCCGCTTGTCTCCTACTACGGCGACCGCGTGGAAAAAATGTCCCCCGCCGAGCGCGAATGGGCTGAGGACAAGCTTGGCCTGAATGATCCCCTGCCCACGCAGTACGCCCGCTGGTTCAGCCGCGCGCTGCACGGCGATTTCGGCATCTCCTATAAATATAAGATAGATGTTCTGGAGCTGATCGGTGACCGCATTGGCAACACCCTGCTGCTCGGCGGGCTCGGCTTCGTGCTGCTGTTCGTGCTGGCTCTGCTGCTCGGCGCGCTGTGCGCATGGAAGGAGGACCGGCCGCTCGACCGCATCCTCTGCAAACTTGGCACGGTGACGAGCTGCATCCCGGAATTCTGGCTGTCACTGATGCTGATCCTGCTGTTTTCCGTCACGCTGCGCTGGCTGCCGAGCTCCGGGGCCTACAGCGTCGGCCACGCGGACGATGTCGGCGACCGGATCGTGCACCTGATCCTGCCGATGTCCGTCGTCGTGCTGAGCCACCTGTGGTACTATGCCTACCTCGTGCGCAACCGGCTGGTGGAGGAGCTGCGCGCAGACTATGTGCTGCTGGCGCGCAGCGAGGGTATGGGCCGGGCGCACATCGTGCTGCGGCAGTGCCTGCGCAATGTGCTTCCGTCCTATCTCAGCCTCATGGCCATCTCCGTGCCGCATGTGATGGGCGGGACCTATATCGTAGAAGCCGTGTTTTCCTACCCCGGCCTCGGCACACTGTCCTACGAGAGCGCGCGCTACAAGGACTACAACCTGCTGATGGTGCTGTGCCTGCTCTCCGGCGCGGTCGTCATCGCATGCAGTCTGCTGGCGCAGGCCATGAACGCGCGGCTCGACCCGCGCCTTCGCCCGGCGGAACGGGAGGTGACCTCAAAATGACAGACGACCGCTTTCGTCTGGTCGGCGTCCGGCCGCAGTCGTCCGCAGCACCGGTACGCCGCGCGCCGTGGTACCGCGGCAAGCCGATTTTTTCGGCCGCCGTTCTGACGCTCATCGTGCTCGGCTGCCTGTTCTGCGAGGTGCTCCTGACGCACGATCCGACCTATCTCGACCTTGCGCACTGCAATGAAGCGCCGTCGCGGGAATTTCTCTTCGGGACGGACCCGATGGGCCGCGATATTTTCTCCATGATCTGGTACGGCGGGCGCATTTCGCTGACCATCGGCGTTCTGTCCACGCTGCTGTCCACAGCCATCGCCATTCTGTTCGGCACGGTCAGCGGCTGCGCGCCGGACTGGCTGGACCGTCTCCTGATGCGGCTGACCGAAATTCTGCTGAGCGTGCCGAACCTGCTGCTCGTCGTGCTGCTGCAGGCCATTCTGGGCACGGCAAATGTGCTCACGCTCTCGCTCGTCATCGGGCTGACGAGCTGGGCCAGCATCGCCAAGGTCGTTCGCACGGAGGTGCGCAGGCTGCGCAGCAGCGAATATGTGCTGGCCTCGCGCTGCATGGGCGGCGGCTTCTTCCACGTCCTGCGGCAGCACCTTGCGCCGAATTTCTTCTCGTCCATCTCGTTCATGGTCGTTATGAACATCCGCAGCGCCATCACGGCGGAATCGACGCTGAGCTTCCTCGGCATCGGCCTGCCGATCGAGGTCGTCTCGTGGGGCAGCATGCTTTCCCTGTCCGAAAAGGCTCTGCTCACGGACGCATGGTGGATCATCGTCATCCCCGGTGTGTTCCTTGTGGCAACGCTGCTGTGCATCACGGAGCTGGCCAACGCCATGCGCCGCTCGACCCGCGAACGCACGCTATAAAACAGGATTGGGACCATCGGCTGCCGCCGGTGGTCCCAATCGTTTTATTTCTGTTCCGGGAAGAGCCGCACAATGGCCTGCGCCGCCGCTGCCTGCTCGGCGCGCTTTTTGCTCGTGCCGGAGCCGGTACCGACCTCCCTGCCGTTGAGCAGGACGCGGACGTTGAACTCCTTGCAGTGGTCCGGGCCAGTCTCCGAGATGAGCTCATAGCTCAGCTGCTGCGATTTTTTGCGCTGCACGAGCTCCTGCAGCTCCGTCTTATAATCGTGGGTCTTTTCCGCCTCGGCGAGCTGCGGCAGGATGAGCCGCGTCACGATGTCGCTGGCCACGGCAAAGCCTCCGTCCAGATAGCTGGCAGCCACAACGGCCTCCATAACATCGCAGAGGATGCTCGGGCGGCGGCGGCCGCCGCTTTGATCCTCGCCGTTTCCGAGCAGCAGATGCTCGCCGAGCGAGAGACGCTCCGCCACGGCGGCAAGGCTCTTTTCGCAGACGAGCTCCGCGCGAATGCGCGTCAGATCGCCTTCGAGCTTTTTGGGGAAAGTCCGGTACAGATACTCCGCCGTCACGAAGCCGACAATGGAATCCCCAAGGAATTCCAGCCGCTCATAGCTGCGCAGCGGGTCCTGATAGATCTCGTTTGCACAGGAGGTGTGGGTCAGCGCCATGCGCAGAAGCTCCGGATCGCGGAACTTGTAGCCCAACGCCTTTTCCAGCTTATTCAGCATGTTCTTCCTCCCTGGGCAGGATCATCTGCCCGATATTGGCACGAATTTCCTCGCAGAAGCCGCTCTCGACCGCGCGGATGGCCTGCCGGATCGCGCCGCGGATGGCGGCGTCGTCGGACGAGCCGTGCGCCTTGATGACCGGGCGGCTGATGCCGATGACGATGGACCCGCCCGTTTCGCGGTAGTCCATGGTCTTGCGGATGCCGTTGATGCCCTTTTTACACAGCAGCGCGCCGAGCATCGTCAGCGGATTGCGGTAGAACATCTGCTTCATCATGTCGGACATGAACATGGCCGTGCCCTCCATGGTCTTGAGCAGGACGTTGCCGGAGAAGCCGTCCGCCACGATAACATCCGCCGCGCCGAACGGCACATCGCGCGCCTCGACATTGCCGACGAAGTGGATAGTCCCCTGCTCACCGGCGCGCTTCAGAAGCTGATGGGCCTCGCGGTGGAGCGGGTCGCCCTTCGTATCTTCCGCGCCGTTGTTCAGAAGGCCCACACGCGGCGACTCGATGCCGAGCGCCTTCTGCGCGTAGAACGAGCCCATGCAGCCGAACTGCAGCAGGAATTCCGGCGTGCACTCGGCATTCGCGCCCGCATCGATGAGAATGGCGTGGCCGTCCTTCGTCGGAAGGACCGGCGAGAACGCCGCGCGGCGGATACCGCGGATGCGCTTGACGAGCAGCGTGGCCGCCGTGAGCAGCGCGCCGGTATTGCCGGCCGAGATGAACGCATCACCGCCGCCCTGCGCCAGCATTCTTGCGCCCAGCACGAGCGAAGAGTTCGGATGCTGCTTCACGACCGCGGCGGGATCGCAGTGCATGTCCACCACATCCTCGGCATTGGCAAGCTCCACGCCGTCCGGGAGCGTATCCCAGCCCTGGGCCTTCATGCTGGCAAGGATATCCGCGCCGCGGCCGACCAGAACGATCTGCACGCCGAACTCCTTTGCCGCCTCCAGTGCACCGCGCACCACGGCATCCGGGGCGTTGTCGCCTCCCATTGCATCCAGAATGATTTTCATGCCTGTTCCCTCATTTCTCCATGGCCTCCAGGTACGCAAGCGACCGGTTGGCAATGGCCAGATTCTTGTTTGCTTTTCCACGCACCCGCTGCTCGAGCGGGGCGATGATGCCGAAATTCACGTTCATCGGCTGGAACGATGCCACGGTGCTGTCGCTGACATAGTGCGCCAGCGCGCCGATGGCCGTCACGGTGCCGAAGTCCGGGACGGGCCTTCCCTCCAGCCGCGCCGCCATGCTGACGGCGGCAAGATAGCCGGAGGCGCACGATTCGACATAGCCCTCTACGCCCGTCATCTGCCCGGCAAAGGCGACCATGGGGTCGCGCCGGTTGGCGTAGCACGCGTCGAGCAGCTTCGGTGAATTCAGAAACGTGTTGCGGTGCATCACGCCGTAGCGGACGAATTCCGCATCGTGCAGCGCCGGGATCATGGAGAACACGCGCTTCTGCTCCGGAAAACGCAGGTGCGTCTGGAACCCGACGAGATTGTAGATGTTTCCGGCCGCATTGTCGCGCCGGAGCTGAACGACAGCATAGGGCTCGCGGCCCGTTGCCGGGTCCCGCAGGCCGACGGGCTTCAGGGGGCCGTAGCGCAGCGTGTCCTCGCCGCGGCGGGCCATGACCTCGACCGGCATGCAGCCCTCAAAGACGTTTTTGTCCTCAAAGCCGTGCACCTCCGCTTCCTCGGCGGCGGCCAGCTCCCGGACGAAGGCCTGATATTCCTCGCGCGTCATGGCGCAGTTGATGTAATCCGCGCTCCCGCGGTCATAGCGGGAGGCGTACCACGCCTTCGCCATATCGATGGACTCCAGCGTGACGAGCGGCGCAGCCGCGTCAAAGAAATGCAGATAATCCGTCTGGCCGAAATAGCGGCCGATGGCCTCGCTCATGGCGTCGGACGTCAGGGGGCCTGTCGCGATGATGACCGGCCCCGCCGGGACCTCGGTCACCTCCTCGGAGATGACCGTGATATTCGGGTGGCTGCGGATGCGCTCCGTCACCATACCGGAAAAGCCGTAGCGGTCGACGGCAAGGCAGCCGCCCGCCTCGACGCGCGTGGCATCGGCGCACTGCAGGATGAGGCTCCCGAGCCGCCGCAGCTCCTCCTTGAGCAGGCCGACGGCATTTTCCAGCCGGTCGCCGCGCAGGGAGTTGGAGCAGACAAGCTCCGCAAAATCTGCGCAGTGGTGCGCAGGGGTCATTTTTACCGGCTTCATCTCGGACAGGCGGACGGCAAAGCCGCGCTCGGCAAGCTGCCATGCGGCCTCACTGCCCGCAAGTCCCGCGCCGATCACGCGTACTTCGGTCATGCTTCGCTCTCCGTTTTTGTCTTTTTGCGTGCGGCAGGCTTTTTCTCCGCCGCTTTTTTCGTGGTCTTCGCAGTTTTTGCGGCCTTGGCGGGCTTGGCCGTCTTCCCGGTCTTCGTCATTTTGGCCGTTTTGGCAGGCTTCTTTTCCGCTTCCTCCGCAGCCGGGGCGATCTCCTCGGCATTCTCGACGGTGTCCGTCGTGGCCTTCGGCATGCGGCGCTTATAACCGCGCTTGTCCTCCGGCAGGAAGTCCGGGCACTTTTCGTTGATGCAGAACGGCTTCATTTGGCCGCGGCCGGATTTCTTGAACATCGTCTGCCCGCAGCTCGGGCAATCCTGCGCCGTGGGCACGTCCCACGTCATAAAGCCGCACTCCGCACCGCGCTCGCAGGCGTAGTAGACATAGCCCTTTTTTGACTTGCGCTTGAGCATCCCACTGCCGCAGCGCGGGCAGCGGCCCGGCATACGCTCAACGAGCGGCTTGGTATTCTTGCACTCCGGGAAGCCGGGGCAGGCCAGGAACCTGCCAAAGCGGCCGCTCTTGATAACCATTTTGCGCCCGCACAGCTCACAGACCTCATCGGTCTCTTCATCCGGCACCTTGATGCGCACACCGTCGAGAGCTTTCTCGGCATCCTCCATCTCGCGGTGGAAATCCTGATAGAAATCGCGCAGGACGGTCTTCCAGCCGACCTTTCCGGCCTCGACCTCGTCGAGCTGGTGCTCCATATTCGCCGTGAACTCGACATCGATGATATCGCGGAAACGCTCGATCATCAGCTCGGTCACGACACGGCCGAGCGGCGTCGGCCAGAGGCGCTTGTCCTTCTTGATGACGTACTCGCGGTCCTGGATTGTTGCCACGATCGACGCATAGGTCGACGGGCGGCCCACGCCGCGCTCCTCCATCGCCTTGACGAGCGTCGCTTCGGTGTAGCGCGCGGGCGGCTGGGTGAAATGCTGGGCCTTTTCCTGCTTGTCGGCAGTCAGGCGCTCGGAGCCGTCGAGATCGGGCAGCGAGGAGGAGCGCTCTTCGGCCTCGTCGTCGCGGCCCTCTTCATACACGGCGGTAAAGCCGGAGAATTTCAGGATCTGGTCGCTGGCGCGGAAGGCATGACCCGCGCAGCGCGCGTCGATCTGCACGGCGTCATAGCGTGCATCGGACATCTGGCAGGCGACGAAGCGGCTCCAGATCAGCTTGTACAGCCGGTACTGCTCGCGCGTCAGGTCTGCCTGAATGCTCTCGGGGTCGAGCCGGACATTGCTGGGGCGAATGGCCTCGTGCGCGTCCTGCGCGCCCTCCTTCTTGCGGAAATGGCGGGGCTGGCCGGGATAGTAGGCCGGGCCGTAGCGATCGGTGATAAAATCACGCGCAGCGGCCAGCGCCTCCTCGGACAGTCGCAGGGAGTCGGTACGCATATAGGTGATGAGGCCGACGGTGCCCTCGCCGCTGATGTCGACGCCCTCATAGAGCTGCTGCGCAACGGCCATCGTGCGGCGCGGCGTCATATTGAGCTTTCGGGAGGCCTCCTGCTGCAGCGTGGAGGTGATGAACGGCGGCGTCGGCGAGCGGCGCTTTTCCGTGCGCTTGATGCCCGCAATGGTGAATTCCTGCCCGGCGATGTCGCGCAGGACCTCGTCGGCCTCGGCCTCGCTGTGCAGCTCGCGCTTCTTTTCCTCGCCGTAATAGTGCGCCGTGAAGCTGCCCGGCTTGTTCAGGCAGCGCAGCAGCACGTCGATCGTCCAGTATTCCTTCGGCACGAAGGCCTCGATCTCCTGCTCGCGCTCCACGACAAGACGCGTGGCAACAGACTGCACGCGCCCGGCGGACAGGCCGCGGCGGATCTTCTTCCACAGCAGCGGGCTGAGCTGGTAGCCGACGATGCGGTCAAGGATCCGGCGGGCCTGCTGGGCGTCCACCAGATTATAATCGATGCCGCGCGGCTCCTGAATGCTGCGCGTTACGACGTTTTTCGTGATCTCGTTGAACGTCACGCGCTCCGTCTTGTCGTCCGGCAGCTCAAGCAGCTCCTTCAGATGCCACGAGATCGCCTCTCCCTCGCGGTCAGGGTCAGTTGCAAGATAGATGTGCTTTGCGGCTTTGGAAGCGCTGCGCAGCTCGGAGATGATCGCGGCCTTGTTGGCCAGTGGCTGATAGTCCGGTTCAAAATCGTGCTCCAGATCGACGCCCATCTTGCTCTTGGGCAGGTCGCGCAGGTGGCCCATGCAGGCCTCGACGCGATAATCCGGGCCGAGATATTTTCCAATGGTCTTTGCTTTAGACGGTGACTCGACGATCACCAGATTCGATCCCTTTGTCATGAAGGGAACCTCCATATATCCATTATCCTCCGGCGCGCTGATAGCGGTTGCCGGGAAGCTTTTTGGCCAGCCCCTTGATCTGGAGCATGGTCATGGCCGCAAGCAGGCGCTGCGGCGGAAGGCCCGTATGCTCCGTGAGAAGATCCGCAAGGATCGGCTCCGGCGTCAGGGCGGCATAGACCGCCGCTTCGTCGCCGGACAGGGCGGGCGGTGCTTTCTTTCTGTCACTATAAGGCCTTGCAGGCGGATTGTCAATGTCTTTTTTGTCGAGGACTGGGGACTTTTCCGGTGAAGGCGCTGCCGGGCGGGCCGGTTTTGCCAGTCTCTCCGGCAGGGGCTGCGCAGGGACGGCCGCTGCGTAATGCGACCCAAAGCGCTGCTCCATCACCTCGCGGCGGCGACCGTCCGCCAGCTTGCCCGGAAACAGGTGTGTGTATTCCTGCAGCAGCTCCCAGCCGTTTTCGGGCATGAGCGCACCCTCGCGCAGCAGGCGATTCGTCCCCTCGCACGAGGCGACGCCGAGATTGCCGGGAATGGCAAATACGTCCCTGCCCTGCTCCAGCGCCAGCCGCGCCGTGATGAGCGCACCGCTCTGCGCCGAGGCCTCGACCACGAGAACGCCAACGGAAAGGCCGCTCAGAATACGGTTGCGCACCGGGAAATTGCCGCGCATCGGGCTCGTCCCCGGCGGGTATTCGCTCAGGAGGCAGCCTCTCGACGCGATCTGCGCAAACAGCTGGCCGTTTTCCGGTGGATAGGCGATGTCGAGCCCGCAGGCCAGCACACAAACGACCGGCTCCGGCAGGTCCATCGCGCTCTGCAGCGCCATGGTATCGATGCCGCGTGCACCGCCGGACATCACAAGCCCGCCGCTTGCGGCGATCAGGCGGGAGAACTGCTTTGCGTGCAGCAGGCCGTAGGCGCTGCACCGGCGTGAGCCGACAACGGCGATCGCGGCCTCGTGGTCAAAATCCGGCAGACGGCCCTGATAATACAAAAGCGCGGGCGGGTCTGCAATGTTGCGCAGCCGCTCGGGATAGGCAGGCTCCGCATAGGTCAGAAGGCGGATGTCAAAACGGTCGCACTGCGCCAGAATGCGCTCCGCGCCGTCCAGCGTTTTGTCGAGCAGCGGCTCGAGCCAGCTCCGCCGCAGGCCTTCCTCCGCCTGCAGCGCGGCCCGGTCCATGGCATAAATGCGCTCTGCCGTGCCGAACCGGCGCAGCAGCTCCGCGCGGCCCCGGACCCCGATGCCGCTTCGCGTTGCCAGCCAAACCCAGTGCTTCTGCATCTGCGCGCCCCCCTTCCGTGTTCTCCCGCGCTACGGCCGCATCTGCCACAGCACGATCGCCGCCGCGACGGCCGCATTGAGCGACTCGCAGCGCGGCTGCATGGGAATGATGATCTGCCGGTCCGAGGCGGCGAGCAGCTCCGGGCAAATGCCCTGCCCCTCGCTGCCGATGACGACAAGATGGCGCATCAGATCGACCTCGCGCAGATCGCACGCCGTGTCGGACAGCGCCGTCGCCGCAATGGGGATCCCGGCGGCATGACAGGCTCTGAGCACGTCCTCCATCGGTGCGCTCTGCGGCGGGCGGCGGAACACCGCGCCCATGGAGGCGCGCACCGTCTTTTCGGAAAACGGATCGGCGCAGCCGTTCGTCAGCAGGACCGGCAGATCGAAGGCGTCGGCCGTGCGCAGGATCGTGCCGAGGTTTCCGGGGTCCTGGATGCGGTCGAGCAGGAGCATGCCGGGCTGCACCCGGAGCGCGCCCTCCTGCGGCAGGCGCAGGGAGAATAAAACGCCCTGCGGCGTGCGCATACTCGAAACGCTCTGCATCAATGACGCAGGGACCTCGACCAGACGTGCCGACGATGGGAGTGCCGGGCAGCGCTCCGGCTCGCTCGTCAAAACGGCCGTCACCTCGGGATACCACTTGAGTGCCTCCTCCAGAAGCTTCCAGCCGTCCGCCACAAATTCGCCGCAGCTCTCGCGATAGGCGCGCGAGGTCTGCAGCTTCCGCATGTGCTGCACGAGCGGATTGTGACTGCTTGTGATACGCTCCATTCGGGAGGCCCTCCTCTGGTTTGATTTCTATATTAAATAGTATAGCACATCACTTTTCGGAAATCAATGCATGTTTTCCCGCCGCATCGTGCGGCCAGTTGCGTCAAAATGCGAAATATGCTATAATGCTTACAGATACGATATTCCGGGAGACGATCGGCAGCGGCAGCAGCGCAACGATTATGGATTTCATCTATGATAATCAGGGGCTGCCGTTCGCCTTGAATTATTCCACCAACAACGGCAGCAGCTTTACCACCTATTATTATGTCTTGAACCTGCAAGGCGATGTGGTCAAGTTGGTCGATGGCGGCGGCACGTCTGTGGCTTCCTATGCCTATGACGCATGGGGCAATATCCTTTCAAGCTCCGGCTCCAAGGCAGAAATCAACCCTCTGCGCTACCGTGGGTACTACTACGACACCGAGACTGGGTTCTATTACCTCCAAAGCAGATATTACGACCCGGTAACACATCGGTTCATCAACGCCGACAGCTACTCCAGCACAGGCCAAGGAATTATTGGCTATAATATGTTTGCATATTGCAATAATAGCCCAGTTATTCAAGCCGATCATACCGGGGAGTTTGGCCTATTAACACTGGTCAGCGCTGTGGTAAGTGCAGCTGTTAATGTTGCTACAACATATATTGCAGCCAAAGCAACAGGCCAAGAATATACTCTTACCGATGCACTTGTATCGGCTGCAATAGGAGCAGTAAATGCAATTCCGGGCGCTGGGCCTTTTATTGCAGGTGGAATTTCGGGCGCATACTCTGCATATACGGCGGTTAAAAATGGAGCTACTGCTGGTGAGGCTGCGCTATGCTTCGCAGTATCCGCTACTGCAACCACGGCAAGCATTGGAAATTTGGCAAATCTCGGGACTGAGTCTGCTTTACGCATTGCAGCAACTGCAAGTGCAGACTTAGTATTCGGAACAGGGTATAATTGCATAGCTGCAACAACAAACAAGGCCGTATCTGTGAAGGCTGAAGAAAGGAAAGCATCAGGCACACAAACAACCAGTACGACTCGTTCTCGTAACACGCAAAAACGCGGAAACAAACGTACAGGGTATACCATGTGCTTGTACTGACGGTGAATACATGATAATAAAATCCGACAAAGGGAATATAGTTTTTATTATATTTTCCTATATACTGTTATCACTCATCGTGGGACTTTTTGTTTCTGAGAACAATGGCCTAACCAGCGCAGTCTGCATGGGGCTGCTTGTTTGGATTATAGGAGCCATCTTCTGCATAAGGTGGTATATTGCTGTTTTTCGTAAAATTGCAATAGGTTCAAGCGGTGTAACTATCTCATTATTTCACAAAATCAAATTTTATCCCTGGGATTCCATGTCAATATATTACGAATCATATCAAAATCAGCTGGGCCTGCGCCTACAGTATAAGGGCACCGTAATACTTTCTCCACGCTGGTTTAAAAAACCGAAGCATATTTCTCCTCTTATGTACTGCATTGTATTCCATCCGTATTCATTTACATTTATAAACTTTTATGAGGAGTCAATAATGAAAGATGCTCCAAATGTATATCCTGTTAAAAAGCAAGAGTTTCTTTCAAAAATGACTGCCCTAGGTGTTATTGACTCCAACTCTTTCCTATCTGCTTAGCAAAAAGTTAAAGCAATATCTATTTAACATTGGACGGCTGCAAGGCATCTGCGACACAATCGCTGCCTTATCATTTTACACAAGATGCAGTGTGCGGTACAATGCCTTGCAGCCATGCTTTGCTTGCATTCACAACTAATAGCTCAAAATCTTTTGGAACTTCCTCACTTGGTGGCAAGTGTGCTGTCAGCTACCGAATAAAAAGTGGAAAGAGCAAAATCAAGGGGGTATCATCTCAAATGAAAGACGTAATCAAAACAGGTGTTCAAATCGTGCACATTTTGTCGTTTTGCGGTACGCTGCTCTGCGGGGTGCTTGGTGTTGTATATGAAATCATTGGGCCTGTCAAATATAAACAATTACTGTCTTCGTTTGGTATTTCTAATGGATTCGAGCGCACTTGGATTTGGGCGGTGGTGATGCTGATTTTGTTACTCTCAACCCACTTTATTAAAGCAGAATTATTATCTAAATAATAACCGGAAGCTGGAAAGGCGCCGGGCAGGCTGCACTGGAAGGCATGGGCGACGGCGCTCTTACCGGCGCAATCACCGGCGCAATACAAGGCGGCATGAGCGGCTATTCCGGTTATTTGAAAAATGGCGCATGCTTTGTTGCCGGAACGACTGTTGCTACCGCAACGGGTCTTGTCGCAATTGAGAAAATCAAAGCAGGGGATCTTGTCTGGGCATGGGATGAAGAAACCGGGGACGTTGCGCTCAAGCCGGTCGTCGAAACCTATATCAACGAGACGACCGAGCTGACGCACATTTTCGTGAGCGGCGAGGAAATTGTTGCCACGCCGACGCACCCGTTCTATTGTCCGGTCAAGGGCTGGACGGATGCAGCGCACCTCCGTGCGGGTGACATTCTCGTCCTGGTCAACGGCGAATATGTCGTCGTGGAAAAGGTCCAGCATGAGCTGCTCGAAAGCACCATCAAGGTCTATAACTTTCAGGTCGAGGACTATCATACCTATTATGTATCCGATAATGGGGTATTGGTGCATAACACTTGCTTTAATCCAAAAGCAAATGCAACAAGAGCAGCAAAACTAAGTAACGGCTCTACAGCATATCTACAGAACAGTGGAGAGCACGCGGGTAAACTCATAGCGAAGGACTTTGCACGACACGGGAACTCGGCGTATAAACTATTCAAGTTGACAGGAAATAAATCAGCGAAACTGATAGGAGATTTAGCTGCTGATGGGGCAATGATTCTATCTAAGCACTCCAGCAATGCGGGAAAGGTATATGAGATTGTCAAATGGTTTACAATAAAATGATAACAAAGTTGGTGCATTTACTTCAGGAAGAACTGAACGTGGACGTTCCCGCTTTCTACCATAATCAGCCCAATGCAGCACGGTTAGATTTTGAAGAAGCAGACGATCCAAAAGCTCGTAATGTTGTAAAGTCTGCACTACAGTATTTGTTCGAAAAGCAAAAATTCTGGTTATGTGCATACGGGCATGATTCCGGAGAGTTTTTCAAAGAAAACCATTTTTTCCACCGTCAGCCGGATACCATTGTGATACCATATCTCACGTCTGTTAATCGCGACTGGTTCGAATACGATCACGATACAATCACCGTTGCGGTAGCCCCATTTGAAGAATTTGCGGTTGACCGATATTTGGATTATGTCTTTCGGCTTGCATTTCTATCAAACACCTTGGTCTTGGCCAGTGTGGAAAGAAAAGTAGCGGTTTATGTATATGACCGGCGTGGAATGGATGTCATTACAACAGATGCTCTACTGATACATGAGTTTAGGCAACACTTTCAGCAGTATTTATATCGAAGCTGACACACATATTCAACTTCAACAATGGCGAGGAAATTGTCTATAGTTTGGTATTCAAACTTTTTAATTCCCCAGCCCTTGGGCTTCGCACAATTAGAGTGTCCACTTTATGGGGTACATTTTAGCGAAAAAGGCAATGATTTAACGAATACCCTAAAACTCAACGAATACCCATAAATTTAACGCTTACTTTGGCCAAACTCACCACAAAAAACGTAAAACGCACAAAACCCCGCCGCAGAATCGTTCTGCGGCGGGGTTCACTTATGCGCTGAAACAGCCGAAATGCCTGATTTCAAACTGTTTTTGGGCATAGAAAAAGTCCACCGTAATTCTATCAAAATTACGGTGGACTTATGGCAAATGACTCTAATTTTGACAGAAACCGTGTAAAGGGGTGAAACTTCGGTTCGGAGGGGGCGCAGTTCTCAATTTGAGGGGAGTGCATTGATTCTCCTTTTAGGCGGCGCATTTTCCTACTCTGTTACACCCCTTTGAATTTGAAATTAAGACAGATAGCCCTCTCTTGCCTTCACGCCAAAGTGGGCCTCCAACTGGTGCATCTGCTCGTCGGTGATGGTATTGACCAGCGGCAGGTGGGCGATCTTCATGTAAATCTCTGCCGCCTTTTCGGCGGTCTCGATGAGGCCGAACGTCTCGTCGAGGTCTTTTCCCGCGCCGTAGATGCCATGCTGCGCCCAGACAACAAGCCGGGCGGTGCGCATCTTCTCAGCGGTGGCCTCACCGATCTCGTTCGTGCCGCAGAGCATCCACGGCAGCACATTCACGCCGTCCGGAAAGACGACGATGCACTCCGTGCACATCTGCCAGAGCGTGCGGGTGAACTGCTTTTCATCGAGCATGTGGACATAGGTCATGGCAAGCAGGTTTGCCGGATGGCAGTGCATGACCACGCGGTTCTGCAGGTCGATTTTCAGCCGTGCGGCATGGCTCATCATGTGTGCCGGAAATTCGGACGTGAATTTCCCGCCGTCCGCAAAGCCCCACAGAAGCTGCGCCGTCTCGCCGCCGTCCGTCAGACGCACGAGGCCGAGATTGATCTCCGGCGCATACTGGACATTCTTGAAATACTTGCCCGTGCCGGTGACGAGGAAGTACTTGCCGTCCAGCTCTGGGCAGGAAAAGCCCGTGGGAATCTCCCGCAGAACCGCGCCGTCCACATAATCGTTGACCTGCGATTCCTCCAGCAGCAGGCTCACATTTCCGCCGTTGCGCTCGTCCCAGCCGTGGTCGTACATATTCGTCACGGTGCGGATCATCTCCACCATCCACAGGGCTGTCAGAATATTTTTCATGCTCTCGCCTCCAGAACGTTCTTTTCATACGCCCACACCAGCGGCAGCCACGCGCCGTCCTCCGGCACGCCGCAGCGGCGGCAATACTCTGCCCAGATCTCTCCGAAGGGCATGGTCTTCAGTTCCTCCTGCCGAACGAGCAGATCGGTAAAATTACCCGCGTTCTGTTCAGCCGTCATATCCGGCGTCAGCAGGGCGTTCAGCAGGGCCTTCTGCACATTGCGGAAGCCTGTGACCCACGCGGCGATGCGGTTGACAGAGGCGTCGAAGTAGTCCAGCGCCAGATACACCCGGCCGTCCAAGCCGCCGCAGCGGACGATCTCCTTGCAGAGCTCCTTCGTTTCGTCATCGAACAGCACCACATGGTCACTGTCCCAGCGCACCGGGCGGGTGATGTGCAGGGCGATCTCCGGGAAGAAGGTCAGCAGCGCCGGGATTTTGTCGCTGACCACCTCGGTGGGGTGATAGTGGCCGTTGTCCATCAGGGGGATGCATTTGCCGGGATTCATGGCGGCGTAGCTCAGGGCGAATTCCGCCGAACCGACGGTGTAGCTCTCCACGCCGATGCCGAACACCTTGCTCTCCACGCAGGGCTTGACCTTGGTAAAATCAAAGGGCTCCGAGAGAATTTCGTCGATGGACTGCTTGTAGCGCATACGCGGCCCCAGACGGTCGACGGGGATGTCCTTGAAGCCGTCGCCCGTCCAGATGTTCATGGTACAGACCTGCCCCAACTCCTCCGCCAGATACTGCGAGATGCGCACGCAGGCCCTGCCGTGCTCGATCCAGAAGCGGCGGGTTTCCTCGTTGGGGGAACTGAGCGTCAGCGGATCACACTTGCGATGGGAAAAGAACGTCGGGTTGAAGTCCGCGCCGAGGCCGTGCTTTTTGCAGAAGTCCACCCACGGTGCAAAATGCTTCGGCTCCAGCTTATCGCGGTCGACCCACTCGCCCTCGGCAAAAATAGCATAGCTGGCGTGGAGATTCAGCTTCTTCGTGCCGGGGCACAGCTTCAGCACTTCCGCAATGTCCGCCATCAGCTCCTGCGGGGTCCTCGCGCGGCCGGGATAGCTGCCGGTGGTCTGGATACCGCCGGTGAGGGGCTTCGTGGGGTCGGTGTCGAAACCGCGCACATCATCCCCCTGCCAGCAGTGCAGGGACAGCGGCACAGTTTTCAGCTTTGTAAGCGCCGCTTCGGTATCCACACCGAGGGCGGCGTATTTTTCTTTTGCTTCCGTATAGCTCATAGGTCTGCCTCCATTTGTATTTTCAGATTTCCCAGCGCCGTCGCCTCAATGGGCAGGGCAACGACCCGCTTGCCGGTGGCCTTGGCGGTGAGATGGTTGAGAAACTCATTTTTCGCACCGCCGCCCACGATGTACAGCTTGTCGTATTGCTTTCCAGTGTTTCGCTCCAGCTCTGCAAGGGCTTTCGCATAGCTCTCTGCAAGGCTGCGATAGGCGCAGCGGAAATAGTCGCCGATGCTGATGAGCTTTCCGCCGGTCGCCGTGTCAAAGGCGGCCTTCATACTCTTGGGAGCCAGAAATTCCGGGGCGTTGGCGTCGATGAGGGCATCGCAGCGGCTCTCCTTTGCGGCGTTCACGATCTCCGCAAAGCCCAGCCCGCTGCAAAGCTCCTTTTGCAGCTCGTTGACCAGCCACATGCCCATGATGTTCTTCTGATAGCGGTTATAGCCCACGCCGCCCTCGTTGGAGTAATTGGCGGCACGGCTGGCGGTATTTGTAATGGGCTTCGGCGTTTTGACGCCCAAGAGCGACCATGTACCGGAGGAAATGTAGGGCTGGCTCCCGTCCATAGGGATACCCTCCACCGCTGAGGCTGTGTCGTGGGTGGCGCAGAGGACGCACTTTATCCCCTCATACTCGCCCAGCACCGTCCCCGGCTTTTGGAGTTTGGGGAAGATGGGCGGCAGGCCGAGCGCTGAAATAATCTCCGGGTCAAATTTGCCCGTTTCTGCGTTTACCATGCCGGTGGTAGTGGCGTTGGTGTACTCCCTGGACTTCACACCGCAGAGCTTCCAGAGGAGATACTCCGGGATCATCAGAAAATCCGTCACGCCCTCCAGCCGCCCCGCCAGCTGATCGGCATAGAGCTGGTAGATGCTGTTGAAGGGCTGGAACTGGCAGCCGGTTTTGGCGTACAGCTCCGCAAACGGCAGAATTTCGTGAACCTTGGGAATGGCCGCCTCCGTGCGGCTGTCGCGGTAGGCATACACCGGGCGGATTTCTTCACTGCCCCGCAGCAGCACATAGTCCACGGCCCAGGTATCGACAGACAGGCTGACGATCTCCGGGAACTCGGCCTTCGCCGCCGCGATGCCCGCCTTCACATGGGAAAGCAGCGCATCCACGTCCCAGACGAGATGGCCGTTCTGCTCCTGTACGCCGTTGGGGAAGCGGTAGACCTCTTTTGCTTTGATTTCGCCGTCCTCCCGCCAGCCCACAATGTGCCGCCCGGAGGACGCGCCGATGTCGATAGCAAGGTAATATCGTTTCATTTCCATTCATACCGATGCTGTCCGGCTCCGACGGTCCGGCCCGTTCCGTCCGGCAGGAGGATCTCCGCCGTTGTGTTCGCAGGGATGCCCACGGTCAGCCGATAGCCGTTCTCCGTCCGCTCCCAGCTTGTCGTAACGTTTCCACAAATGCTCCAATAACTAGCCCGTGCGAAGGTGATGTCCCCGCCGGGCTTCGGTGCAATTGTAACATGGTTTTCTCCGGTGATCCGGATGCCGCACATCGTGTTCATCAGCCACTCGCAGACCGCGCCTTTGGAATAGTGGTTCAGCGAGGCGATCCATTTGTCCTTCTGGTTGCCCTCCCAGGCCTCCCAGATCGTCGTTGCGCCGGACTTCGGCATAAAGAGCCAGCCGGGCATTTCCTCGTTTTCCAGCAGACGGTAGGCATAGCTGATATCCAGCCCCGCCAGAACGTCCAGGATCATCGGCGTGGAGAGGAAGCCGGTCCCGAGACGCCAGCCATAGTGGTCCAGCGCGGCAATGAGGCGCTTTCTGGCAAAGGCCTCCTGCTCCGGCGTCAGCAGCCCCATATACAAGGGTCGGACGAGCTTGGCCTGCCGGTCGGTATCCAGCGAGTAGCCGTCCTTCGTAACGAGTTCCTGATAGGCGCGTTTCGCGCCCTCGCTGTATTCCCGGATGCGTGCCAGCTGCGGCGTTTCCGGCTTGCCGAGGATCGAGGCGATCTCCAGCACACGCTTGAGCGTAAAATATGTATAGGCCGTGGATTCCTCCGGGTGCGGAATGAAAAAGTCGATCCCGTGGAAGGCCATGACGTCATTCGGCTCGGCCCACTCGCCGTAGGACTTGCCGCAGTTAACAGCATACTTTCGATTTTTGTGGGAAAGATGCATGGGCTTGGCGAAGATCCCGCCCCATTTCCCCGCGCGGCGGATCATAAAGTCCGCATAGCGCAGCATGTTGTCGTAATACGCACGCAGCAGGCGGTCGTCGCCGTATTTCTGATAGAAATAGTACGGGATATAGACACCTGCGCACGCCCAGCCGACGGAGCCGTTCATTTTGTTGATGCTCGGCGACTCGTTTGCAAACGGCGCGATCTGCGGCAGGCGGCCGCTGCGCCACTGGCGGTCAAAAATGTCGCGCACATGCTTGCGGGCAAAGGCCGCATAGTCCGTGAGATAGGACGCCGTGTTGAAGAAGACCTGACTGTCGCCCGTCCAGCCCATGCGCTCACGCGTCGGGCAGTCCGTCGGCACGTCGGTGGAGTTGCTCTTCAGGGACCACAGAGTGTTGTGGTAAAATTGGTTGATCAGGCGATTGGAGCACTCGAATTTTGAAGTTTCCTCAAAGACGCTGTACACAGCAACAGCCGTAAAGTCCTCTGTCCGGAATTCGACGTCCGTGTCGACCTGCGCATACTGGAAGCCGCCGTAATAGAATTTCGGCGTGTATTCGTTCACGCCCTCCCTGCAGGTGTAATCCAGCTCCTGCAGCGGTGAGGGTCTTCCTTTGGTAATGCACTGGATGTTCCGGAGCGTCAGTTCGCCGCTGTCATCGAGCGTTTCGCCCATCGTGATGTGGACTCGCTGGCCCTTGTGTGCCGTCACACGGAAGGACACATAGCCCGAAAGATTCTGCGCATATTTGAGGACAGTCTTGCCGGACGGCGTTGTGATCCGTTCGACCGGGGCAAAGCGCTCGCGCTCGAGGACCGGTACGTTGTCGGATGCCGTCAGAGGCGCATGCTCCTCCACGACGCGGACACTGCCGGAATAGGAGGGCTCGCGATTTGCATCCACGATCTCGCCGTCCTTGAGGTCGGCAAAGCGGATGGGGCCGTCATTGCTCCACGCCCAGCTCCCGTCGCTGCAGACGGTCTGCGTCGTTCCGTCCGCCAGCGTCAGCTCCAGCTGCGCCAGCAGCTTTGTCTGCGTGCCGAAGGTGTTCGTCTGCCCTGCGCCGCCGTTGGAGCCGCGGTACCAGCCGTCCGCCAACTCGACGGTCATGGCGTTTTCGCCGCCCCGCAGCAGGTCCGTCACATCGTAGACCTGATACTGGATGCGCTTGCGGTAGTCCGTGGAGCCGGGCGTCAGCAACGCGTCTCCGACGCGCCGGCCGTTGAGCCGCGCCTCATACAGGCCGCAGGCTGTAAGATACAGCCGGGCCTTTTGAACCTGTCCCGCGGAAAACACCTTGCGGAAGCAATCCACCGGGTAGCGCTGCTTTTTACGGACGGGATAGTCCCCCGCGATCCACAGGGCGCTCCAGTCCGAAGCATTCAGAAGCCCCATTTCGAAAAAGGCCTCGCTCGACCACGCGCCGGGATCGTCGTTCTCATCCCAGAGCCGCACGCGCCAGCTGACGCGCTGCCGGGAAGCAAGCGCGTTTGGATAATCCGCGTGCATGGAGCCGGAGGGCACCTTCCCGCTGTCCCATACCGTACGGCCGTCCGTCGCTGCAAGGATCTGGAATGCGCTCTGCGTGATCCCGTCCTCACAAGTCCAGAACAGCCGCGGATGCGGAATATCAATGCCCAAAGGGTCCTGCAGATATTCCGTTTTTAATCGTACTGCTTTCATGGTTCACTCTCCTGTTTTCAGCGAGCAGAAATCGCTGCCGGTCTTGCCGGTATCCTTGTGCTCTGAAACAGAGTATCGGCCCGCCGCGGCAAACGCTGCGCAAGCCGCGCCTTTGTTCATCACTTTAATTCATTATAGAGGGCCGTCCGGAATTTGTCAATTGCTTTTGACAGCATTTTCCGCCGCCCAATTTTCAGAAGAACGGCCGGAAATTCCCTGACAGACTTCCGGCATATTCGATCTTTTTCGGGCAATGCTATGACTGCGGTACCCAAAATCACATTTCAAGGAGATGTACGCAATGAAAAATACGAACCAGATCAATATCCCGGAAGCTCGCGAGGCCATGGACAAGTTCAAGATGGAAGCCGCCAACGAAGTCGGCGTCAACCTGAAGCAGGGCTACAACGGTCACCTGACCTCCCGTGAGGCCGGCTCCGTCGGCGGCCAGATGGTCAAGAAAATGATCGAGGCCTACGAGCGCAGCATGAAGTAAGACTCCGGACCGCGGCAGATCCCTGCCGCGGTCCAAATCTCATAATGCGCCGTCTCCGATGTTCTGTGCCGTACATTGCAGGGAAAAAACTGCCAAAAGATAGTGATCCCGCCCCACGCGGGGCGGGACCTTTTTCGCGGGCATCAGCACGATGCGGTCGCCATTTCAATCCACCCGCCCCTTGCGGGGCGGGACCACTGTAATTCCCCTGGCCTACAAGGGGACGACCATTTCAATCCACCCGCCCCTTGCGGGGCGGGACAGCGATCTTGCACAAAAAAACTGTGCAAAACATCGCATATTGCACAAAAAGTGCATTTACCCTGGCCGTATTGAGCGATTTTCTGGCTTTGATGCGGCCATTTTTTCTGCCAAACGTACACAAATTTCGGTGCGAACCTTCCGAAGAATCGCTGCTCGCTCCCCGTTCGCACGCTTATACCATCAGGACCCCCTCCGGCTGATAGCCGGCATTGATGCCGAAGTGTTCCACCTTGGCTTCATAGCGATTGCCCAGATAATAAAACCGCAGGCTGTCCTTCTCCTTGTCCATCAGGGAACAGAGCTTATGCTGAAGCTGCCTGCACTGCGCAGCATCCAATATGCACTCGAACACGGAATTCTGGACGCGCTGCCCATAGTTCACGCATTGCTTTGCAATCAGGCGGAGCCGCCTCCTTCCTGCCGCATCCTGTGTATTCACGTCGTAAGAAATCAGTACCAGCATAGGCTCACTTCCAGAGAAACGGCGGATAGGCATCCAGATCGCGCAGAGAATCGAGCGAACCCGCCTCCATGACCGGATATCGCAGATCATATTATCCACAACAGCCGAACCGTTCTATTCCGTCAGGAGCACACCGTGCATATAGCCCAAAAAGCTGTCGTACCCCAGCGTCCATTGATAAATACCGTCGGCGATCTCTCGCAGATGCCACAGCACGATCTTCTCTTTCCGAACGGAGACCGCATGCCGCTGCAGCTCCTGCCAGCTTGCTCTGCCTTCCGCAATAGCCGATGCCATGGAGTCATCAGGAACCGCGAGAACCGTTTTCTGATCGATTACCCGGAATTTCTGCGCAAGGGTTCTGAACTGCTGTGCCGCTTCCAGCTCTGCAAAGTCACAGATCGCGCTCATGCAGCTGTCGTCCCGGACAAGCTCATCCTGCATGGAGCGCGTGCTGAGTTCCGGTGTGATTGGAAGTCTCTTTTGGAAATAGCTTCTGAGCACCGCTGCAGAGACATCCAGCGCCGGATTTTTTGGCAGCATGGAATCATCCTGCAGCGAAAAGCTCCACATGACCGCTTCCGTGTTTCTGCCGTGGCGGTTGACCCTGCCCGCAGCCTGCAGGAGCGACAGCAGCGAGGATATTTCCCGGAATCCCGTCCGGAAGGAAAAATCAACGCCAGCCTCCACGCAGGAGGTCGCCACAAGCGTCCAATCCGCGTCATCCGGATCAGCCAGCCGCCGTCTGATCCGATCGATCGTATTGCCGCG
>OHAU01000304.1_pt1 | contig 71879 bp, 63 predicted proteins | sample 1577181 | NCBI WGS metagenome assembly OHAU01 (sample SAMEA3541472, study PRJEB24748) | human gut metagenome | biome: human gut; feature: human-associated habitat; material: faeces | place: China | collected 2012
TTGCAAGCAGATGGCGTGCAAAGTCGCCAGACGCTCTTTGTGCGGTATTGCCCTATGGCAACATCACATAGGAAAGGTGCCGGATTTACTGAAATTCCGTCGAAAGCCTTCTGCAGAATTGGCAAAAATGCAAATTTTCCAAAAATCCCATTGACATTCTCTTGTAAAAATCGTATAATGAAATTATGTATTGTTGTGCGTGAAGAAGGAATCTGACCAACGGCAGATTCCCGACAAATCAGAATGTCTGGGCAACCACAGAGATTCTGCATGAAATACTCGGGGCGGTTTTTGACCAGTGCACCCAAGGTGCGGGAAAGCTGGAACCATTTTACAACATGCCCTGCTGCCTGTCCGACGGACGTGAATTGCCGGCAGGCTGTATCTATTTAAAGTTTTTCCAACTCTTGAGAAACCCAGAAAAACCACACGGCGAAAAAGGTGGCTTTTCGGGGACAGCCAGAAAATGTACGCGGCGGAGAATCCGAAGTTCTCCGCAGAGATCGCAGGAAAGCAATCCTTTTTTTGTTTTGGAAAATGTTCCTCCGAACTTGTGAAAAAGCAGTTTGGGCAGGCATGGTGTGAAACCTGGGGCAGCGTTGCCCTTGTACTGTGCTGCCCTTGCACCAACGTGAATCAGGGGCGATACCGCACAAAGAGCGTCTGGCGACTTTGCACGCCATCTGCTTGCAAATTTCCCGTCATATTTCACAAAAATGCTCGTGAATACATCCAGTATTCACTCCGCTTTTTGTTTCATCTGACGAAAAATTTGACGACGCATCTGTCGCACAATCTTTGTGCGGTATTGCCCAGGGTGTCCTTTTTCCATGCAGCCCGTTTTTTCTGAAAAGGCGGTTTGCAGAACAGGCGGAGGAGAATTCTGCCGTCATGCGGCGGCAATGTGCCTGCTGAACAGGCGGCAGTCTGTGCGAGTGCCGATTCGGCAGGCAGACTGACAGTGATTTCGGAAAAGAGAACATTTGTGCTGTCCCCACGTGAGAAAGTGAGGATATTTATTTGGCAAACGAAAAAGAACAGGTAAGAGAAGTACGAAACAATCCCCAGCCCCGCAAGAGAAGCTATGGGGCAAGACCACGGCAGCAGGGTGCCGGCGAGCGTCCCTCCGGCGGCAATCGCCGTCACAACAACAATCCACGCCCCAGAAACAACAACAATGCACAGCCGACACGGCAGAACCGCCAGAAGCGGACACCGGTACGTATCATTCCGCTGGGTGGTCTGAACGAGATCGGAAAGAACATGACCGTGTTTGAGTGCTGCAATGACATGTTCATTCTGGACTGTGGTCTGGCATTTCCGGATATGGATATGCCCGGTGTGGATATTGTCATTCCGGATTTCACCTATGTGGAGGGCAACAAGGACAAGATTCGCGGCATTGTCATTACTCATGGTCACGAGGACCATATCGGCGGTCTGGCATATCTGCTGAAAAAGATCAATGTGCCGATTTATGGCACCCGCATGACACTGGGACTGATCGAGGGCAAGCTGGAAGAACACGGGCTGCTCAAGCAGGCGAAGCTGATCGAAGTGGAACCCCGCACCACCGTGAGAATGGGCTGCATGGCAGTGGAATTCATCAAGGTGAACCACTCTATCCCCGGTGCGGTCGGCATGGCGATCCATACACCGGCCGGCATCATTGTCCACACCGGTGACTTTAAGGTGGACTTCTCGCCGATCGACGATGAGATCATCGACCTTGCACGATTCGGCGAACTGGGCAGCCGCGGCGTACTGGCACTGATGGCAGACTCCACCAATGCAGAGCGTACCGGCTTTACATGCTCGGAACGCACCGTTGGCGGCAGCTTTGAAAAGCTGTTCAAGCGGGCGGAGGGAAAGCGAATCATTATTGCTACATTCTCCTCCAATGTGCACCGTGTACAGCAGATCATCGATCAGGCAAAGAATTACAATCGAAAAGTAGCGGTGTTCGGCCGCAGCATGGTGCATGTCATCGAAAAGGCGACGGAACTGGGCTATCTGAAAGTGCCCAAGGGCATTATGATCGATATTGATGAAATGAACCGTTATCCGGACGACCAGATCGTACTGGTGACTACCGGCAGTCAGGGCGAACCGCTGTCGGCTCTGACACGTATGGCAATGAACAGCCATAAAAAGGTGACGATCACGCCGAATGACTTTATCATCATCTCCGCGAAGCCGATCCCGGGCAACGAAAAATATGTTACACGGGTAGTCAATGAACTGATGAAATCCGGTGCGGAAGTCATCTACGAATCCATGTATGAAGTGCATGTTTCCGGTCACGCGTGTCAGGAGGAGCTGAAGCTGATCCAGGCTCTGACGAAGCCGAAGTTCTTCATTCCGGTGCACGGTGAATATAAGCATCTGGTCAAGCATGCGGAAATTGCAAAGTCTATGGGCATGCCCAGCGATCATATCATCATTTCCAAGATCGGTGATGTCATCGAAACCGACGGCAACTCCATGCGTATCGTTTCACAGGTGCCTGCCGGTCGGGTTATGGTAGACGGTCTGGGTGTCGGCGATGTCGGTTCTATCGTGCTGCGGGACAGAAAGCATCTGTCACAGGACGGTCTGATCATTGTAGTGATCGGCATCGAACGGGCAGCCAATGCCGTAGTGGCAGGACCGGACATTATCTCCCGCGGTTTTGTCTATGTGCGGGAGTCGGAAGAACTCATGGACGAGGCACGCAATGTCATGACGACTGTGCTGGACAACTGCAACGCACGGGACCTCAAGGAATGGGGAACGCTGAAAACCAAGCTGCGTGATGTTCTGTCCGACTTCATCTATGCCAAGACCAAACGCAGCCCGATGATCCTGCCGATCATCATGGAGGTATAAATGCCTGTTACAGGCTCTTGAAGATAGCTGTTGCTGAAAAGCAGCTGTCTGCAAAGGAGAATGCAGCATGAAACGAAAATATGGGGTGATGATCGCCACATGGATCTTGTGGTTTATCAGCGTCCTTGTACCGCTGTTTTGTATGGTGCTCCAGCGAGTGCCCCAGCGGTTTTTGACCATACAATTTCTGGTGATCTTGCTGTTGGGGATTCTGCTCTGTGTCCAGTGGATCTGGCTGCGGCGTGCAGAACGGATACAGAATACCGCTGTTCGCGGCGAGATCGAGGGTGCCGGCATGGCTGCCCTCCAGAGCATGACTGTGCCGATGATTCTGGCGGAACGGGACGGAAAGATCCTCTGGAGCAATGCGATCTTCCAGAACCGCTTCGTGTCGGGACGCTCTGTGCTGGGGCGTTCTGTGCAGGACGTGATTCATCTGAATCTGGCGGCTCTGGATCAAAACCGTGACCTGTTAATGGAGCACAACGGGCTGAGTTATCGGGTGCATGCCGTTTCCAGTGCCCAGAACCAGCAGGAAATCATTGCGGTGCAGTTTCTGGAAATCACAGATATTCTGCGGTTGCAGCACGAGCAGACCAACTCCCGTCCCTGCGTAATGCTGCTGGTGATCGACAGCTATGACGATCTGCTGCAATACGCCAGAGAAAGCGAAAAGGCACAGGTTTCCGCCGAGGTGGAACGGGTGCTGGAAAACTTTATGCAGGGGACCGAGGGCATTATCCGCAAGGTGGAAAACGATCTGTTCTATGCGGTAATGGAATCCCGCTATCTGCACGAGATCATGAACAACCGGTTCCATGTGCTGGACGAGGCACGGCAGATTCGTGTCAACGACCGCATGCACATCACCTTTTCCATTGGCGTGGGTGACGGCGGTTCTACATTGGCGGAGAGCGAGAAGTTTGCCCGCCAGTCGCTGGATATGGCACTGGGACGGGGCGGCGATCAGGCGGCAGTGAAAACGGAAAACGGGTTCTGCTTTTTCGGCGGTGCCTCCAAGGGCATCGAGAAGAAGTCCAAAACCAAGATTCGCTCCATTGCCCTTGCCATGCAGGAACTGATCGAAAATTCCGATCAGGTGTTCCTTATGGGACACCGCTTCGGCGATCTGGATTCCGTAGGTTCTGCCTGCGGTCTGGCGGGAGCCGTGCGGCTGATGCAGAAGCCGGCGTATGTGGTGGTGAACCAGCAAAGCTGTCTTGCCACCCAGCTGATCGACCGTATGCAGCAGTGTCCGGACGGTCCGAAGTTTATGGAACCGGTGGACGCACTGGCACAGGTGACGGACAACAGTCTGCTGATCGTCGTGGATACCCACAACAAGGACATTCTGGAAAGCGTGGATCTGTACCATGCGGCACGATATGTCATTGTCATCGACCACCACCGGAAAAATGTGAATTTCATTGAAAATGCGGTGATTTTCCACCACGAACCCTATGCGTCGTCCGCTTCGGAAATGGTGACGGAGATCATACAGTATTTCCGGCTGGATACCGAGGTTTCCTCGGCATATGCCGATGCCCTGCTGGCGGGAATCATGCTGGATACCAAGAATTTTGTCATGCGTACCGGTGTGCGAACCTTTGAAGCGGCGGCGTATCTGCGGAAGATCGGGGCGGATACGGTACAGGTCAAGTCCCTGTTCTCCAATACGATTTCCATGTACTCCATGCGTGCCCAGATCGTGGCACATGCGGAATTGTACCGGAACAACGCTATTTCTGCCGTGAAGCTACAGGACAAAAATGCCCGTGTGCTGGCGGCACAGGCGGCAGATGAACTGTTGAGCATTCAGGGCGTGGAAGCTTCCTTTGTGCTGTATCTGGAAGAAACCGGCGTGGGAATCTCCGCACGCTCTATGGGTAATGTCAATGTACAGGTCATCATGGAGCAGCTGGGCGGCGGCGGTCACCAGACAATGGCGGCAACGCAGCTGAAGGGCTGTACCATTCAGGAGGCAAAGGAACAGCTGCTGCTGATTCTGGAAGCACAGGAAAATGAAACTTAAGGAAACACTGCATAAAGCCCGCCTGACGGCTTTGCACGCAATCTGCGTGCAGATTTTCCGTCATATTGCCCAGAAATCCCTTGCCATACATACAGTATGCCTGCGGAATTTCTGTACAATCTGCCGAAAAATCTGACAACGCATCTTACGCACAAGCTTTATTCCGTGTTTCCATAATCGGATAAGCATTTCCTTAAAGTAAAGAAAAGGAGAGAGAACCATGAAAGTAATTTTTATGCAGGACGTAAAAGGCTCTGGAAAAAAGGGCGAAGTGAAAAACGTTTCTGACGGCTATGCCCGCAACATGCTGCTGAAAAAGGGGCTGGCAGTAGAAGCAACACCGCAGAACCTGTCGGAACTTTCCGGAAAGCAGTCCTCCGCAGCTCACAAGATCGACGTGGAAAAGCAGAATGCACAGGCAATTGCTGACAAGCTGAAAGGACAGACCGTTCACGCCGGAGCAAAGGCTGGCAACGGCGGCAGACTGTTCGGGGCAGTTACTGCGGCACAGATCGCGGAGTGCATTGAAAAGCAGTTCGGCTGCAAAATCGACAAGAAGAAGATCGGTCTGAAATCAGACATCAAAAATTTCGGCAGCTATGAGGCAGATATTCGCCTGTACACCGGCATTTCTGTCAAGGTGACTGTAGAAGTTGTCGAGGAATAAAGGCAACACCGCACAAAGCCCGCCTGACGGCTTTGCACGCAATCTGCGTGCAGATTTTCCGTCATATTTCACAAAAATGCTCGTGAATACATCCAGTATTCACTTCGCTTTTTGTTTCATCTGACGAAAAATTTGACGACGCATCTGTCGCACAATCTTTGTGCGGTATTGCCCAGAATCATCAGCAACAGAGCAATGCGGGTACGGTTTTCGTCCCGCATTATTTTTCCAAGGAGGGATTTTCATGGCAGATACAGTGTATTCTTCCAACGAAGCCGCAGAACTGCCCTTTAGTCTGGAAGCAGAACAGACCGTGCTGGGTGCCATTCTGCAAGACCCGAATGTACTGCCGGTAGTATTGGAAACCGTTCGTCCGGAATGCTTTTTCAATCCCCAGCATCAGGAACTGTTCCAGATCATTCTGCAAATGTTCACTTCCGGTGAAAGAGCAGACGTGGTGACGGTGCTCAATGTGGCAGTGCAACGCAAGGTGTTCGAAACCGCCGCAGAGGGCAGAAACTATCTGGCGGCGTTAATCAACAGTGTGCCGTCTACCTCGAATATCGAGAGCTACTGTGCCATTGTCACGGAAAAATATTATATCCGTTGTCTGGCATATGCGGCACGGGGCATTTTGCAGGACATTCAGTCCGGCGAGGGCAGTGCCCAGATGCTCATGGACGCGGCAGAACAGCGGATTTATGACATTCGGCAGGGCAAGGATGTGCAGGGGCTGACCAAGATCGGCGATGCTATTTGTGAAGCCTATGACCATGTGGGCAAAATTGCAGGGCCGGACAAAGAAAAATATGTAGGTGCCAGAACAGGATTTTCCTATCTGGATACGGTGACTTCCGGTCTGAACAAGTCGGATCTGCTGCTGATCGCTGCCCGCCCCGGTATGGGTAAAACTTCTTTCGCCCTGAACATTGCCACCAACGTGGCACGGCACAGCGGCAAGGAAGTGGCGATCTTTTCGCTGGAAATGTCCAAGGAGCAGCTTGCCACCCGTATGCTTTCTTCGGAAGCACTGGTAGATTCCCAGAAGCTTCGCAACGGCTTTCTCACCAACGAGGACTGGGTGCGGCTTGCCACCAGTGCCGGCGTTCTTAGCGGACTGCCCATGTACATTGACGATACTGCCAGCATCAACGTGCAGCAGATCAAGGCGAAGCTGCGGCGTATGAAGAATCTGGGACTGGTGGTCATTGACTACCTCCAGCTGATGGGTTCTACCCTGAAAACCGACAACCGTGTACTGGTGGTTTCGGAACTGACGCGTCAGCTGAAAATCATGGCGAAAGAATTGGATATTCCCATTATTGTTCTGTCCCAGCTGTCCCGTGGTCCGGAAGGACGTAACGACAAGCGGCCGATGCTGTCTGACCTCCGTGAATCCGGTTCTATCGAGCAGGACGCGGACATTGTAATGTTTCTCTATCGGGATGCTTACTATAATAAGGACAGCCCCACGCCGAACATTTCCGAGTGCATCGTGGCAAAGAACCGTCACGGCGAAACCGGCACCGTTAAGCTGATGTGGGACGGTCAGTTCACTCGCTTCTCCAATGCGGAAATGCGTGATGAGGGCTGATGCTGTTTCCCGTGCAGTACTGGAGCAACTGCGGGAACTGCACTGTCTGGAACCAGAACAGACTGTCTGCTGTGCCCTTTCCGGCGGGGCGGACAGCGTGTGTCTGCTCCGCTGCCTGCTGGAACTGCGTCCGGTGCTGGGTATTACAATTACGGCGGTGCATGTCAATCACCACCTCCGCGGAGCCGAAAGCGAACGGGACAGAGCATTCTGTCAGCAGCTTTGTGCAGGGCTGGGCGTGCGGCTGGCGGTCTATGATGTGAATCCGGCAGCAAGGGCAGTAAAGGAGCACTGCTCCGAGGAACTGGCGGCAAGGGAATGCCGGTATGCTGCTTTTGCACAGGTGCAGGCGGACTGGATCGCCACGGCACACACCGCCTCGGACAATCTGGAAACGGCAGTGCACCGGCTGGTGCGGGGAGCAAGCCTGCATGGACTGACGGCAATTCCGCCGAAAAACGGGCGGTTTCTCCGTCCGCTGCTGCGGGTGACACGGCGGCAGGTGGAACAGTATCTGGAATCACTGGGGCAGACCTATGTCACCGACAGCACCAACCTCACCGATGCCTACACCCGCAACCGGATCCGGCATCAGGTGATTCCGGCACTGGAACAGCTGAACCCTTCTGTAGAACGCACGGTTTCCTATACCCTGCGGAGCCTGCGGCGGGAGGACGATTTCCTGCACCAGCAGGCACAGGCAGCTTATGCCAAATGCCATACTGGAAAGAATACCCTTTCCGGCTTGGAAACGCTTCACGAGGCGTTGCAGTTCCGGTGTATTGCCATGCTACTGGAGGAGGCGGGGATCTCCTGTGAAGCCCCGCTGCTGGAACGTCTGGCGGCACTGGCACGGCAGGGCGGCAGGTGGAATTTGTCTGGTGCTGTTTATGCTGTGGGAAAGTCGGGCACACTGACCATAGAAACGGTGCAGCTGCCGGAGCCTTTGCCGGAAGCGATCCCTCTGCAAATGGGGGAAAACCGGCTTTTTTCAGGTTTTGTGTTGCATGCCCGACTGGAAACAGTGTCGCCTGCGGAAAATGTTGCAAATATTCATAAAAAATTTGCAAATGCGTGTCTGGATTATGATAAAATAAAAGGTGAAATCTTCCTGCGTCCCAGACAGTCCGGCGACCGCATGCAGCTTTCCGGCAGAGGGTTTACCTCTGCTCTGAAAAAACTGATACAGGCGAATCTTCCGCCGGAACGCCGTCGCACGGCTCATGTGCTGGCAGATGCAGACGGGGTGATTTTCGCCGAGGGCGTGGGCTGTGCCGCAAGAGTTTGTCCGGACGGAGAAACCAGACGGCTGCTGGTGCTGGAAATTCTCGGGAAATGGTGTAAACTTGATGCAGCAGTTCCCTCGCAATGATATAGAGAGAACTGGCAGCAATGCTGCCTGCCGGTTTTCTTTTCAACAGAATGGAGTGAATGTAATTTGACACCAAAGAAAGGCCGTGGGATCGGAGCGTATCTGCTCGTTGTCGTGGTATTGATCGTGGCACTGGTTTTCCTGCTGAACGGGCTGAAAACCGGCGGCAAAGAAACCAAATATTCCGACATTATGAAGTACTTCGATAATTATGAAGTCACTGCGTACACCTTGGATCTGGGCTCCGGCGAACTGAAGCTGACGCTGGACGACGGGGATAAGCTGACCTATGATGTGCCCAATGTATCGGTATTCCGTGATGATACGAAGGACTATCGCACCAGCTATAACCAGAAACACCCCGATGCTCCGCTGCAGGTGGACTATTATAAGATTCGGGATACTTCGTGGCTGCTGACACTGATTCCCACACTGGTGCTGCTGGGGCTGATGATCTTCCTGTTCGTGTTCATGATGCGGCAGGCAAACGGCGGCGGCAAGTACACCACCTTCGGCAAGGCAAACATCAAGAATCAGGCGAACACCCGCAAGGCAACCTTTGCCGATGTGGCAGGTGCCGATGAGGAAAAGCATGAACTGGAAGAAATCGTAGACTTCCTGAAAAATCCGCGGAAGTATGCGGAACTGGGTGCCCGTATCCCCAAGGGCGTACTGCTCATGGGACCTCCCGGAACCGGTAAGACTCTGCTGGCGAGAGCTGTTGCAGGAGAAGCCGGCTGCCCGTTCTTCTCCATTTCCGGTTCGGATTTCGTGGAAATGTTTGTGGGTGTCGGTGCGTCCCGTGTCCGTGACCTGTTCGATCAGGCGAAGAAAAACGCTCCGTCTATCATCTTTATCGATGAAATTGACGCAGTCGGCCGCCACCGCGGCACCGGCATCGGCGGCGGACACGATGAACGGGAACAGACACTGAACCAGCTGCTGGTGGAAATGGACGGCTTTACCGGCAAGGACAACGTCATTGTCATTGCTGCCACCAACCGGCGGGATATTCTGGATCCGGCTCTGCTGCGTCCGGGACGGTTTGACCGTCAGATCGTGGTCGGCTATCCGGACGTTAAGGGTCGGGAACAGATCCTGAAAGTACACACCAAGAGCAAGAGCATCGGACCGGACGTAGACCTGACTACCATTGCCAAGTCTACCGTGGGATTTACCGGTGCTGATCTGGAAAATCTGGTGAATGAAGCCTGCCTGCTTGCTGCACGGAAAAATAAAAAGGCAATCACCATGGACGAAATTCAGGAGGCGACCATTAAGGTGATCGCCGGACCGGAAAAGAAGTCCCATAAGGTAACGCCCAAGGAAAAGCGGCTGACCGCATTCCACGAGGCAGGGCATGCAGTCTGCACCTATTACTGCGATCATCAGGATAAGGTGCATCAGGTGTCCATTATCCCCAGAGGTATGGCTGGCGGCTATACCATGTCCCTGCCGGAGCAGGACAAAAGCTTCGTTTCCAAAAAGGAAATGGAAGAAAACATCATCACGCTGCTGGGCGGACGTGTGGCAGAACAGCTGGTGCTGGACGACATCTCCACCGGTGCCTCCAACGACCTGGAACGTGCCACTTCTACCGCACGGAGCATGGTGACTCGTTACGGCTTCAGCGAAAAGCTGGGACCGATCGTCTATGGCAATGACCAGAACGAGGTTTTCCTCGGCAGAGATCTGGGCTCGTCCCGCGATTACTCCGACCGCGTTGCCGGTGAGATCGATGACGAAGTACGGAACATCGTGGAAAAGGCATACGACAAGGCAACAGCGATCCTGCAAATGCACATGGATCAGCTGGAACTGCTGGCGAAGTATCTGATGATCCACGAGAAGATCGAGAAGGACGACTTCGAAACATTGATGCAGGGCAAAATGGATTCCTCCCAGTTTGAGGAAACACCGGCAGAACCGGAAACCTCTGCAACAGAAGCAGAACCGACAGAAGAAAAGCCCACGGAAAATGGAGATTCTTCTGCACCAACTGAAATGTAAACAATTGTCATCATAAAAGGAAAAGCTGTCACATACGAAGTGCCGTGTGTGACAGCTTTTTTTGAATGGGATTGACTTTTTGTGAATCACATGGTATAATAGTAACAGCTACTGTTGATGCTCAACGGTAAAATCATTGGAAAGAAGGATGTATATGGGCTTTTTGCGAAAAATGGCGGCGGCAGCAGTCGCCGGTGTGCTGTGTCTGGCAGGAAGCGGAACGCTGCCGCAAGCTGTTTTGCTCCCACAGGAACACGTTTTTGCAGCAAGTGGGGAAACTGTTTCGGAAACAAAGCATTATAAGGAAGGAGATTCTCGACTATCTGATCCTGTGTGGTGGTATTGGGACTCCACCATTGATTACGTGATTGTGACAGAAACCTATTGGGATGACACTGTAGGAGATACTGTTTCCAACAGTCATATTCGGATTACAGGGGTTGAAATTGAAACCTCGGTAATGTATCATATGACCACTTCTGAAAATCATACAGACAGCATTTCTCTTGTGGGTTCTTCTCATACGAAAAACAATACAGTTTTTGTAGAAATTCCGGAAACGATCGAGGATATTCCAGTTACTGAAATCGGAAAAATGCATGTGTCCTGTAGTAAAATTTCCGATCCAAGCGGAATGGTGGAGAATTTTTGGAGTGCATGTGTAGTCGTTCCAAACACGCTTTCTGCCATTGGGGATATTCGCTGCTCCAGCGATTTTGTGGAGATCGAATATGACGGCACTTGTGAGCAGTATCTTTCCCAGTGCAAAGTATATACTGACACACCAGTGCGTTGTACAGACGGGCGGTTTTACGGAAATGATATTACCTATAGCGGCACTTGTGCCCAGTGGAAATCGTTCTGTCCGGATTATCTGAGTACAACCAAGGTAAAATGCAGTGACGGCATTTACCCGTCTGATTTTACAAATACAACAACTGCGGAAACGACTACTACCACCACTACATGCACTTCCCCGTCTGCTTCTACGCATACAACAACACAGAGCAACACAGAGAAAACGACTGCCGCCACTATCACAACTGCGATGTCATTCACAGAGGTAACGACCACCACAACCACGACAGCAGTTTCCAAAATCTTCATTACACCGCCTGACAAAAGCCTGTTGCACGTCGGAGAAGAATTCCCACTGTTCAGTACTGTGTTATCCGATGATGTGATCTGGTACTCCACCAATGAAAATGTTGCCACTGTAAGAATCAATAACGATATAGTGAACCCCGGATCAGGGCTTGTGAAGATCGTCGGGACAGGTACTGTGACGATCGTGCTTGTGTACGGCGATAGGATCGGTTCTGTCACATTTGAGGTACCAGCGGATACAGGAACTTCGGAAAAGGCCGTGCTGGGTGATGTCAATCTGGACGGCAGGGTAGATATTATCGATGCGGTTCTGTTGAATAAGACTTGTGCCGGTGTTGTTTCGCTGACAGATGCAGCAAAGAAAAATGCCGACTGTGACTGCGACGGAGAAGTAGGCAACAATGATGCCGTTTCTCTGATGCGGTTTCTGGTACATCTGATCAGCACATTGCCGGAGCCAGACCTTTCTTAAAGGCAACAAATAAAGGCAACAAAAACGCCCTGTAACAGTTCAATTGTTGCAGGGCGTTTGCTTTTCGGAAATTTTCAGTTACTGCTGTTCGATCATCGGGCGGTTGAGAATCTGCATGAATTCTTCGCCGGTGATCGTTTCGTGTTCATACAGATACTTCGCGATCTCGTGCAGCTTCGGCTGGTTTGTCTGTAACAGCTGCATTGCCTTGTCGTACTGTGTCTGAATGATCTCTGTGACTTTCTTGTCGATCTTGGTCTGGGTTTCCATGGAGCAGGTCAGGCTGGCATCACCGCCGAGGTACTGGCTCTGGACGGTTTCCATTGCCACCATGCCAAACTCGCTGCTCATACCGAACCGGCTCACCATAGAGCGTGCCAGCTTGGTTGCCTGTTCAATATCGTTGGAAGCACCGGTGGTGATCTCGTGGAAGATCAGTTTCTCTGCGGCACGTCCGCCGGTAAGCGTTGCGATCTTGTTTTCCATTTCGGTTTTGGTCATGAGGTAATGTTCGCCCTCGTCCACCTGCATGGTGTATCCCAGTGCACCGGAAGTGCGGGGGATAATGGTGATCTTCTGCACCGGAGCAGACTGGGACTGGAGGGCAGCCACCAGAGCGTGTCCCACTTCGTGATAGGAAACCGTTAGCTTTTCCTTATTGGACAGCACGCGGTTTTTCTTCTGATAGCCGGCAATGACGACTTCCACGCTCTCCATGAGATCTTCCTGTGTGGCACAGGAGCGTCCCAGACGAACAGCACGGAGTGCAGCCTCGTTGATGATGTTCGCCAACTCTGCACCGGAAGCACCGGCAGCTGTGCGGGCAATGGCGGAGAAATCCACGTTTCCTGCCAGCTTGATTTTCTGGGCGTGGACCTTCAGAATGTCGATACGTCCCTGTAGATCCGGCAGTTCCACCGGAATCCGGCGGTCGAACCGTCCCGGACGGAGCAGGGCAGGATCAAGGGATTCCGGACGGTTGGTCGCCGCCAGAATGACAACGCCCTTGGAACCGTCGAAGCCGTCCATTTCGGTCAGCAACTGGTTCAGTGTCTGTTCCCGTTCGTCGTTGCCGCCGTACTGTCCGCCGTCACGCTTTTTACCAATGGTATCGATCTCATCGATAAAGACGATACAGGGAGCCTTTTCGTTTGCCTGCTTGAACAGGTCACGCACCTTTGCGGCACCCATGCCCACGAACATTTCCACGAATTCCGAACCGGAAATGGAGAAGAACGGGACGTTGGCTTCGCCGGCAACGGCTTTCGCCAGCAGTGTTTTACCAGTTCCGGGAGGTCCCACCAACAGGGCACCCTTGGGCATGGAAGCACCGATCTCCTTGTAACGCTCCGGCTTGTGGAGATAGTCCACGATCTCCGCCAGCAGTTCCTTGGCTTCTTCCTCGCCGGCAACGTCCTTGAACTTGATACCGGTGGTGGACTTGACGTAGACCTTGGCATTGCTCTTGCCCATGCCGAACATCATGGAGCTGTCGCCTCCGCCCATACGCTGTGCCATTTTCTTGTTGAAGAAGTGGAACACCAGCAGCATCAGGGCAATGGGCAGCACGCAGGTGATCAGGATGTACAGCAGAGGACTGGTGCCGCTGTCGATCTCCGATTCAAACTTTGCACCGGAGGCGTACAGCCGGTCGATGAGTTCCGGATCGTTCAGGGTGCCGGTCTGGTATACCTGCTTTTCGTCCTTGTCAGTAAATGTGATCTGACTGCTTTCGATCTTGACAGAGCCGATTTCCTTGTTCTCTGTCATGCTGATGAATGTGTCGTAGCCGACTTCCTTGACGCGTCCCTTGAACAGGTTCGGGAACACAAACGCCTGAAGCAACATGAACACACATAACGCGATCAGCCAGTATGAGATCCATGATTTTTTGGGCTTTTTGGATTCTTCCATATACATACTCCTCTCTGTGCCGTATGCTGAAAGACACGGCGGGGAATCTGCCGAAATCTTGGGAAACAGATTCCGGCTGTCTTTTCATGATGACAATAGCATACCACATCTTTTTGTAAAATGCGGGCACACTTTGTGATAATTTCATGAGAATTGGGGAATGCTGTGGAACAAGCTTTATTCAGTATTGCCTTAGAAAATATTTTTTGCAAACACCAGTACCTGATATGTTGTGCCGTTGCTGTCTGTCAGGACAAATGAACGTTCTGCCTGATTCAGCAGCGGATCTTTTCTTTCGTCAAGTTTCTGATATTCGGCGTTGTTCAGCAGCAGGAAATAGTTTTTCTGTTCCGGCTGATCTTCATACCACCTAGAATCAGTCTGATAGGTCGCCTTTTGTACGCCATTCTCATTTACGCTGACATTTCGTACTTTTAGTTTTTCGCCGGAGATCACTGTGATTGCATTGGCATGCCAGAAGGTGGCATATCCATAGGTCAGTCCTTGTTTCTCCAGCATATTGGTCAGCTGGTACTGTACGTTGACTTCCTCCGCATTGGTGGGCAGCAACAGGACATTGCAGGCACTTAACAGGCAGAAACATGCCAGCGGCACGCAGAGAACGCCCGCCACCCGCTGCATAGTTTTCTGTTTGGTAATTGCCCAGCGTAGGAATGCCATAGATACAATGAAAGTCGTGCAGACGATCGGACTGAGCCGCCAGTTTGCCGCAGAAAGTGCACCGCAGAGATAGCCCACGAGAATCAATCCGGTGACTGTCCAGTGTGCCCAGAGTAAAATACGCATCTGTCTGCCGGACTGTCCCCGATACTTGGCGTAACAGCAGGTCGCTGCAACAGGCAGCACTGCCAGAATCAGTGCGGTGATGATACGGATCAGGTTCATGATACTTTCTCCGGACATTAGTTTTTTGTCGGGAATGTCCTCCAGTCCCAGCAGTGTCATCCATGCCAAGGGCAGTTTTTGAAAGTGCTCTGTCCAAGTTTCCTGAGCAGTCCAGTTGGAATAATTATCTGCATATGCACCTGCAACGCCGTTTGCCCAGAGATTTCCCAATTTCATGCCGGCAATGATTGCGATTCCCAGAGAAAGCAACAGCAGCAGTACACGAGTATTCTTTCGGTGCAGCAGTGGTGTTTTTCGATCCAGCACCCGTTCCAGAAACAGACCAGCCAGAATAGGCAGTGCAAAGATCGTGATCGCCGTGATCTGGTCGGTGCAGCAAAGTATGAAAAACAGGAACAGTGCGATAAAGGTCAGGATCGTATGCATGCGGACCTCTCGCGTCTGACGTATTGCCGACAGATTTTGCAGCCGGAACAGCAGTGCCAGTCCGAAGAACAGGAATAAGATTCCTAAACTATAATAAATGGTATGCCCCCAGAAGATTTCCCGCAGTTTTTTGCTGGCACTGAGAAGCATGAGGAATGCCGCCGCTGTGATGCAGTTCCATCGGGAATCCCAGTGCATTTGCCGAAGCATCCAACACAATGATGTTGTGAACAGAAAGAAAAAGACCAGCATTCCCATCATATTGGTTGTCATGGAAAAACCGAAAAGCGGCAGGAACAACAACATCAACAGGCTGCCGCCAAATGGCAGCAGACAAGCATAGGAAAAGTCTGGGTTGATCAGTTTTCCGCTGTCATAAGTCGCTTTTGCCCAGTAGAGCGTATCAGTGCAGTCTGCATGAAATTCGCCTTTTGACGGACAGAGAATATAGTATGCCACCACGCCTACCGCAGTCAGTAGCAGCACTGGCGGAAGTATGATGCAGAAGCTTTCCCAGAGCAGTTTCCCCAAAGGTTTTTGGGGCTTGTTCTCTGGCGTTTGTTCAGCAGTGACCACAGACGGTTTTGGCTCAGATAAGGAAGAACTGTTGGATTCTGTCGGCTCGTTCGGCGACAGGGTTGTATTTGATGCGGTATCCTGTTCTGCTGCGTTTTTTTGCAGATATTTTGATATGGTCATAGATAGCCCCTTCTTTTCAGACGGAAGCTGTTCCTGTAAGCACCTCTGCGGGATAATTCAGCTGCTGCGGAGTCCAGTTTGTCAGAATGGGCTGATACTCCCGAGCCATTGCCTTGGCACCCTCCAGATCGTGAGCCAGATAGTTGCCGCATTCCTGCCGCTTGCCGCCGGGGATCTCGCCGGTGAAGTCCAGTACATATTGTAAAGTTTCCTGCACCAGCCGAATGGCATCGGCACCGGAAACGGTATTGCGGGTGAGGAAATAGAAGCCGGTGCGGCAGCCCATGGGTCCCACATAGACCACGCCGTCAGACAGCGGGGTGTTCCGGACATAGGTGGCGAACAGGTGCTCAAATGTGTGCAGGGCGTTGTCCTCCAGATAGTCGCCTGCCGGATTGTTGGGGAGCTTCATTCGCAGATCATAGGTGATGACATCGCCGTCCACGCGGGAAATGTACATACCGGGCTTCAAATAGTCGTGATTGATCGTAAAACTGGTGATTTGTTTCATTGTTCATGCCTCCAAAAAATTACGGCAACCCCGCACAAAGCCCGCCTGATGGCTTTGCACGCAATCTGACGATGCAGCTTACGCACAAGCTTTGTGCGGTGTTGCCTTGCGAAATTTTTTCGCATTGGTTTCATTATAGCAAACAATGCCGGGGATTGTCAAGTGAAAGCCACGAAAAAACACCCGCCGGCATGCCGACGGGTGCTGTCTTACAGTACCACTTTTACCTGATATTTTTCCAGCCAGTAGTTCATCTGGACGAAGTACGCCATAATTTGCGGACGTGTCATCAGCTGTCCGTACCACTGCACGGATTCCTCGTTTTCCAGCAGTCGTTTCAGCATTTCCTTCCGCACGATTTGCAGCACCGGCGAAAGCGGATCTGCCACCACATGCCGGAGCATTTCTGAAACCGCCTGCAAATAGCTGGGGTTGTGGGTCTTGGGATAGGGGCTCTTTTTCCGCCAGAGCACTTCCGGCGGCAGAACGTCCTGCATTGCCGTCCGCAGCAGTCCCTTTTCGTAGCCGTTCCAGTCCTTGTACTCCCACGGAACATTGTAGAGATACTCCGCAATGCGGTAATCGCAGAACGGCACACGGACTTCCAGAGCGTTGTACATGCTCATGCGGTCTTTCCGGTCTAACAGCGTCTGCATGAACCAATCCAGATTCAGCTTCATCATTTCCCGCATGCGGGATTCCAGCGGGGAATCGTCCGGCAGCTTTTCCGCGGCAGCCACCGTGCGGGCATAGGCACTCTGCACGTATGCCTGTGCATCGATCTCCGCCGCAATTTCCGGCAGGAGAAACTGTGTCCGGTAGGCAGTGCTCTGTGCCCACGGGAACCCATTGATGCGGCGAATGTCTGCGTCCCGATACCACGGGTATCCGCCGAACAATTCGTCGGCACATTCACCGGACAGAGCCACTGTGACTTCCTGCCGGATCTCCCGACAGAACAGCAGCAGGGAACTGTCCACGTCTACCATGCCGGGGAGGTCGCGGGCATCTACGGCGGCATAGAGTGCCTCCGCCAGAGCCGGTGTGTCCAGCACCGTCCAGTGGTGCCGGCAGCCCAGATAGCGTTCCATAGCACGGATATAGGTGGGATCGCTGGTGGGCTGGAAGTGGCTTTTCTGAAAGTAGCGGTCGTTGTCCTGATAGTCCACGGAAAAGGTGTGGAGTTCCCTGCCCTGTTCCTGCATGACCTGATTTGCCAGCGAGGAGAGCAGGCTGGAATCCAGTCCGCCGGACAGGAATGTTCCAATGGGCACATCGGAGATCATCTGCCGCCGGACGGCATCCGTCACCAGTTCCCGCACATGGGCGGCGGTGTCGGCAAAGTTCTCCGTATGTTCTGCGGCGTGCAGTTCCCAGTAGGGGTGGAGATGCAGCTGTCCCTGCATGTAGTAGCCGCAGTGTGCCGGCTTCACCTCCCGTATGGTGCGGAACACGCCGCCGCCGGCAGTCCGCCCCGGCCCCATAAGCAGCAGTTCTGCAATGCCGGTCTTGTCGATCTCGTGGGGCACATCGGGGTGCTGGAGCAGTGCCTTGATCTCGGAGCCAAAGACGAAGCCGTTGGGGATCTCCGCGTAAAACAGCGGCTTTACGCCGATGCGGTCCCGTGCCAGAAACAGTCGGCGGGCACCGTGTTCCCAGACGGCAAAGGCAAAAATGCCGTTGCACTGTTCCACACAGCGGGGGCCCCAGTGCACATAGGATTGCAGAAGCACTTCCGTGTCGCAGTGTGTCTGAAATACTGTGCCCTCCTGTTCCAGCTGTGTCCGCAGTTCGGCGGTGTTGTACAGCTCGCCATTGTAGACAATGGTATAGGTTTCTCCGCCGGCAGTGACTTCCATAGGCTGCCTGCCCTTTTCCACGTCAATGACCGCCAGCCGCGTGTGTGCCATAGCACACTGGGGCGAGAGAAAAATGCCCTCTTGGTCGGGGCCGCGGCGTTGCAGTGTTCGCTGCATTTTCCGCAGCAGCAGTTCCTGCTGCCGCAGGTCTTGTTCCAGATGTACCATGCCGGTAATTCCGCACATAGAAAAAACCTCCGTTTCGATCACTTTCTGCGTACCTCTATACTCTATGCGGGAATGCGGAAAATCTTGCAAAAAAGACAACCCGCCTCCGGAAAAATCCGGAAACGGGTTGATTTCAACTTTTTAGAAACTTGTTATTTACTGCGGCAGGTTAGTGACAATATGGACTAAGAACTGCATCAGTACTACAGCATCATCGCTTGTAAGTTCGCCGTCCTGCATGCAGTCGCTGTTCTGGCGGGCAGCACTGGACAGTGTGACTGCATTGGCGACTGCCTTGTTCAGCAGTACTGCATCAGTGATGTCCACTCTGCCGTCCAGATTGGTGTCACCGTACAGAACCGTGGAACTCGGTACTTCTGAAGTCTTTTTCGTGGTGGTTGCCTTGGTAGTTGTCTTTGTGGCTGCCGTTGTGACTGTGGTCGCCGGAGCCGCAGTAGTAGTTTCTGTGGGTGCTTCGGTAGTCGGCACCGGAGCAGCGGTAGTGGTTTCTGTGGGTGCTTCGGTAGTCAGCACCGGAGCCGCGGTAGTGGTTTCTGCGGGTGCTTCGGTAGTCAGCACCGGAGCAGCGGTAGTGGTTTCTATGGGTGCTTCGGTAGTCAGCACCGGAGCAGCGGTAGAGGTTTCTATGGGTGCTTCGGTAGTCAGCACCGGAGCAGCGGTAGTAGTTTCCGTGGGTGCTTCGGTAGTCACCACCGGCGGTTCCGTAGTGGTCACCGGTGTGGGAATGGCTCCGATAGCGGTAATATTCCACATCTGATCCATGCTGCCGTTTTTGGTCCACTGGAGCACGTTTGCTCCCTGTTCCTTGGAGGCGGCAGCAACGCCTAAGGCTCCCTTATCCTTGGAAGCACGTGTCACAATATAATAGGTGCCGTCGGGATTGGGGATAAACTTGAACAACTGTGCGGAAGTTTTGGTGTTGGTGAAGATCTGAATGTTGGTGCCGTCGTCGCCCTTGCCCTCGGCAACGTCCAGATAATAGGTCTTTCCGTCGCCCAGTCGGGACAGGATATAATAGTAGCCGTCACCAAATTCTTTCAGTGTCCAGTTCTGGCAGTCGTTGTCGTTGGCACTCCACTGCTGCACGTTGGCACCGGCTTCTGCACTGGCATCTTTGACTTCCAGATACAGTGCACTGTTGGCGTTCTGGAACTGGTATACCTGACTGGTGTCCAGCTTCACACCGGCAGCGGCGGTTTCTTCCAGAATCCAGTGCTGGCAGGCGTTGCCGTTGCTCTCGTACTGCTGGACATTTGCTCCGCTGGATTTGCTGGCATTTTCTACCTCTATACAGCTTTTCAGATTAGAGGCCTTGGTGTAAATGGTGTAGGAGCCGTCCTCGTTCAGAGCAAACAGGAACTGTTGTGCCTGTTCGCGGCTGCTCTTGGTCCAAAGGGCAGCGTTGGTGCCGTTGTCTGCCTTGCCGCCGGAGATGTCCATGAGGTAGGTGATCTGATCGCCTACCTGACTGTACAGATAATAGTAACCGTCACCGGCGGAAATCGCCCGCCATGTGTTGTGGGCGGCGGCACTGTCCGCACCCCACTGCTGGAGATTGGCACCGGCTTCTGCACTGCCGTTGGCAACTTCCAGATACAGCCCGCTGTTTACATTTTTCAGCATGAACACAGAGCCTTCCGGCAGAACTGCCGCAGTGGGCGTTACCGGTTCAGGGTTTGGCGTAGGTGTGGGCGTTGGCATAGTCTGTCCCAGTACAGTGACGCTGGGACGTGCCGGCAGGGGCTGGTCGGAGCCGAGGTAGAAGCTGGCATGGGGTGGCTGGTTATAGGCAGTCTGCTGTGCCGAAACCTGTACCCGATACTGGGGATCATGCATCAGAGTTGTGATGCGGTAGTCCGTGTCGTAGGGCGTGCAGTAAATGCGAATGGATTTGCTGTCTGCTCCGCGGACGATCAGTTCTTCCCGCCAGTCGCCGAAGATGTCGGCGGACAGGCAGGGCGTTCCCTTGGTGGTGTTGCAGGTGTAATAGCCGTCTGTGGTGAGCAGGGTGGTCAGCTTGCCGTTTGCTCCCATTTTGGAAATGGTGGCAGGGGAGTCAGTGTAGCCGTCCAGAATCTCCCGTTCCAGATCGCCGTCCCAGTAGGACAAAAAGTTGACTGCCGGTCTGCGGCAGCTGAGGGTGTTGCCGCTGCCGTCAAAGACATCGTTCCCCAGTCCCCAGAATTCTGCTCCCTTGTTGCCTGTCCAGACATTGTCTGCACAGCAGCGTCCGGTGTCGCCGGAACCGTCCTTGTGGAAGAGGATTTTGCCGTTGGAAGCGTCTACCAGCGAAACGCCGTAGGGTTTGTCTTCGTGGCAGATCCACAGTTCCAGCCCCTTGCGGTCGGGGAGAAGATCGCCCAGATGCATGGCATCGCCGTGTCCCTTGTTCAGACACCACAGCACCTTGCCGTTGTCGTCGATACAGGTGGAGCCGGTGATGATCTCCTGCTTGCCGTCGCCGTCCACATCGGCAGCCATGCTGTTGTGGTTGCCGTCGCCGTAGCCGGCAATGCTCTTGTCGTTTCCGGTGTCAAACGCCCAGCGTTTCACCAGTTTTTTGTTGACCACGTCATACGCCGTGGCTGTCATGCGGGTGTAATAGCCTCGTCCGGTGACAACACTGGGCTTGCTGCCGTCCAGATATGCCACAGTGCCCCAGAAGCGGTCGACACGGTTGCCGTAGCTGTCGCCCCACTTGGAAACTGTGCCGCGGGACGGTTCATAGTTCACGGTGTCCAGTGCTGCACCGGTGCTGCCGTCGAACAGGGTGTAGTACTCCGGACCGGAGAGCACATAGCCGTTGGAGTTGCGGTAATCCTTGGAGGCGTCGCCGATGACTTTTCCCTTGCCGTCCACAGTGCCGTCAGCAGTTTTGCAGGTCATTTCTGCCTTGCCGTCACAGTCGAAGTCTGCCACGAAAAACTGCGTGTAGTGAGCACCGGCACGAATGTTCTTGCCTAGGTCAATCCGCCACAGCCGTGTACCGTCCAGCCGGTAGCAGTCAATAAAGACGTTTCCCGTCTTGCCTTTCTGGGAATTGTCCTTGGAGTTGGACGGATCCCATTTCATGAAAATCTCGTACATGCCGTCCCCGTCCACATCGCCGACGGAGCAGTCATTGGGGGAGTAGGTGCAGCCGCTGCCGGTGGGCGGATCCAGATTGATCTGAAAGTAATTCTGATTGGAGATCATGGTACAGTTGGAAGTGGAAACCACTTTGCCGTTTTCCACAGTGTCCACCCGATACTGGTCGGTGCTCTTGCCGCTGCCGTCCAGATAACAGGTGGATTCTCCGGCGTTGCTGGTGTAGATCAGCGTGTTGTTCCGGTACAGCTGGAACACGGCACTGTCCGAATCGTTGGCGAGAAACCGCCAGCTGACCAGCATGCCGGAACCGGTGTTGATGGCGGAAATGCCGCGGTCCAGATATTCCATCTGGCAGTTGCCGGCGGCAGATGCAGTCACGGCTGCCTGCGGGAGTGTGCCGCCCAGCATGGACAGCCCCGCTGCGGCAGCTGCGAGCCATGCTGTGAGTTTGTGTTTCTTCATAAACATTCACCTCGTGTGATATTTGCCTGCCGACTGTTCGGCAGGTCTTTTTATACATTCTCTGCTGTAAAGGATTTAGGAAACACTGCATAAAGCCCGCCTGACGGCTTTGCACGCAATCTGCGTGCAGATTTTCCGTCATATTGCCCAGAAATCCCTTGCCATACATCAAGTATGCCTGCGGAATTTCTAGGCAATCTGCCGAAAAATCTGACGACGCATCTTACGCACAAGCTTTATTCAGTGCTTCCTTTACAGCATACCTTTATTATAGCTGTTCGAAATAACGATGTCAATGCACAAATGATACAATTTTATGTACAAAGAATACAACAGATTCCATGGAAAACAGAACAAGGACCATGCTGTAAAAAATACAGCCCAGTCCTTGTTCTGTGGGATTATATGTAGAGCATGTTTCTGCAAGGATGCCTGAAGATAAGCACACACGTTTTGCAGAATCCATGCCTTGTGAACAGCACTGCCGGAAAGAGGTAGGCAGCACTGCCGTTCAGGGGAGAGGATTGTCATTCTTCAAAGGTCTTGCCCCACTGGATATAGTCGATAAATCCGGCATTGCCGGCAGCCTTGGGGCGGAGGACAGCACCGCGGCTCTTAGAACGCTGCTGTACCTTGTCTGCAACAGAAGCTGCTACCAGTTCCATTGCCGGATCGTCCGCGTCCAGTTCCACGCAGAGTTCTGCCTTGCGGTCCAGTCCGCGGTTCCGGAAATAGACGAACAGGTTCGCTGTCACCATTGCCAGATTCAGCAGGTATACGACTAACACATAGGCGTTGTGTACGTTGACACCGATGATGAACTTGGCACAGATGCCTGCCACATAGCCGACGATCAGCAGGAGAATAAAGGGCAGGCTCATGCCTTTGGCACTGCGGCACTTGTAATTTTTCACCAGATTGATCGGCCATGAACAGCCGAAGCAGATCAGCATTGCCGTTTCCAGAATTCCACCCATGATGTTGTCCTCCATTTTTCTTGTGCGGTATTGCCCTTGATGTTTGTAGAATCGTGTCGTTGTGCGGACGAATGGTATTGTCATTCGCCTCACTTAGTATACCACAAGTGGAATTGGTACGTCCAATATTTATTTGGGCTGAATCAATAATGCAAAACCTATGGATTCGGATTATCCCCAGTTTTCATAGAATGAAATATACAATCTGCACAAGTTGTGTACGTCGTATTTATGGAAATTGCCGTTATGTGAACGATACCACAGGAAGAAAAATCTGTCCGCCCTATAAATACAAGCGTATTTACCAAAAACACAAAATAAAACAAGGAAAATTTGTCGCATTTCCCTATTGATTTTTTGTCGAAAAACCAATATACTAATATAGTGACACTGTATAAGGCGAAGTATAAGGCGAATGCAGTGCAATCCGGCGGTTTTTGAGATTGACCGCAAATAAATGCAGATAAGGAGTTGAAAGGAGATCTTCGGGTTTTCTTTCAGAGTGAAACATATGGCAACGAAAGTAGTAAAGTTCGGCGGCAGCAGTCTGGCGGACGCAAAGCAGATTCAGAAGGCAGCAGCAATCATCAAGGCAGATCCGCAGCGGCGGTATGTGGTACCGTCTGCCCCCGGCAAGCGGTTCTCCAAGGACATCAAGGTGACCGATATGCTGTACACCTGCTATGATCTGGCAGAACAGGGACTGGATTTCTCCGATGCCCTGCAGGCAATTCGGGAACGGTATAACGATATTATCACCGGTCTGGGCATGACCTTTTCTCTGGACGATGAGTTCGAGGAAATCGCAGCAAACTTCAAGAAGCGTGCCGGCAAGGACTATGCCGCAAGCCGCGGCGAATACCTGAACGGGAAAGTCATTGCTGCATATCTGGGCTTCCCCTTTGTAGATGCCGCAGAGGTGATCTTTTTTCAGCCGGACGGCAGCCTGAACGATGAAAAGACTGAATCCGTTCTGCGGGAACGCCTCAGCACACTGGAACATGCTGTAGTTCCGGGCTTCTATGGCTGCGGAGCAGACGGCTATGTCAAGACGTTCTCCCGCGGCGGCAGCGACGTGACCGGTTCTATCGTAGCCGGTGCGGTAAAGGCTTCGCTGTACGAGAACTGGACAGACGTTTCCGGTTTCTTGGTGGCAGACCCCCGCATTGTGGACGATCCGGCAGTGATTCGCACGATCACCTATACTGAACTGCGGGAGCTGTCCTATATGGGTGCATCGGTACTGCATGAAGCAGCGATCTTTCCGGTACGTTCCGCAGGCATTCCAATCAATATCCGCAACACCAACGCTCCGGAAGAACCGGGCACAATGATCGTTCCGGACAGCACCGATGAGGAACTGTCTGCGTATACCATTACCGGTATCGCCGGCAAGAAGGACTTCACTTCGATCAATATCCACAAGGACCTGATGAACAGCCAGATCGGCTTCTGCCGCGACGTGCTGAATGTTCTGTCGGAACACCAGATTCCGCTGGAACATATGCCGTCCAGCATCGACTCCATGACCGTTATTGTGGATTCGGCTCACCTGAACGGTCTGGAAGAAGAAATCCGCACTGAGATCATCAAGGCAGTACAGCCGGACAGCATCGAAACCGAAGACGGCATCGCTCTGATTGCCGTAGTGGGTCGCGGCATGTGCCGTACCCGCGGTGTGGCTGCGAGAATCTTTGCCGCACTGGCACACGCACACATCAACGTTCGCATGATCGATCAGGGCTCCAGCGAGCTGAACGTAATCGTTGCCGTAAAGGAAACCGATTTCGAGCAGGCGATTCGCTGCATCTATGATATGTTCGTCAATTCCGTTGCGTAAAGGCAAAACAGATTAAGGCAATACCGCACAAAGTCGCCAGACGCTCTTTGTGCGGTATTGCCTTAACAATAAAAAAACCGTACCCTCGGCAGACTGTGCCGGAGGTACGTTTTTTGTTTTTCATGGGAATATCTGTCATTCCCAGATGCGGTCGTACAGGTCGTTTTCGTCTGTCCAGCGGGGCAGCACATGAGGACGCATAGCGAAAATCAACAGCAGAAACGTCAACAGGATCAGCAGTTCGCCGCCCAGACTGCGAATGACAAAGGGCACAACGAATTCCGCAGTAGCACGTCCAGTGCGGGAAAGCATAGAGATTCGTTCTGCCATAGGAGCCAGAATCGCTCCGCTTCCGATGACCGTCAGGACAATGCCAGCCAGCCGGCAGAGTGTTCCCACCCATTTGGGCAGCCGCAGCAGCCAGAGCAGCAGCAGCAGAAAGAACATGCCCACCTCCAGCCAGTGAACGAGGTTGGGGGTGATGCAGGCAATCAGTGCCAGAATTGCCGCCGGAATCAGTGTCAGTTCTGTGCGACGCTGCCGGAACAGGAAGCAGAACACACACAGCAGCAGTGCCGCAGCCAGTGTTGCCCAGTAGTCCCAGTACTGGGTGTAGTGGGGCATGGAAATCAGCGTATAGATGTTGTCCAGACAGAGCAGTCCGGAGAGAATGCCAGCAGCGAAAGGCAGTTTCGACTGGGGCGGCAGGTAATACCGATATTTTTGCAAAGGAATGCCTCCTTTTCTCAAGATACCTTAGGAAACACTGCACAAGCTTTATTCAGTGTTGTCCTTAATAGTATACCAGTTCCATGCATTTTTGTCAAATGGGCGGAAGTCTGACAAAAATGTAAACTTCTCAAAATCCCTCTTGACATTTTCGGGGAATGTGCTAAAATAGTTCTAAGCTAAACAGTTTATTATTAAACTGTTTTCTGATAAACAACTCAGGAGGTGTAAGATGCGGCATTTAGGACTAGAGGTGCACCGGCTGGAAAGGCTGATGGCACGGCAGCGGGGATGTTCTGCGGCACATCAGGACGCGGACCGGCAGACCGGCATGCACGGGTATCTGATTCGCTATCTGTACGAAAATCAGGAACGGGACGTGTTCCAGCGGGACATTGAAAAGGCGTTTTCCATTAGCCGTTCTATGGTGACGGTAACGTTGCAGCTGATGGAGAAAAACGGGCTGATCCGGCGGGAGAGCGTGGCACAGGACGCACGGCTCAAGCGAATCGTGCTGACACAGAAAGCCAGGGATCTGCACCGGCAGATCGAAGCGGACATTATGGCGTTTGAATCAAATCTTGCCCGTGGAATCTCAGAGGAGGAGCAGGAAGTCTTTCTCCGCGTGGCAAAGAAAATGCAGGAAAATCTGCGGGAAGACCTTGCAAAGCAGGGCATTTCTATCTGTAAAGGAGGAGATTGCGAATGATTCGAAAATTGATGCAGTCGATTCGGGAATTCAAACTGTTTTCCCTGCTGTCACCGCTGTTTGTGGTGCTGGAAGTCGTCATGGAAGTGGTGATTCCCATTCTCATGGCGAAGCTGATCGACGACGGCATTGACGGCAGCGGCGGCATGGACGCGGTGATGCACTATGGCTGGATCTTGCTGGTGTGCTGTGTGCTCTCCCTGATTTTCGGGGCACTGGCGGGGCATTTTGCAGCATTTGCCTCTGCCGGTTTTGCACGGAATCTGCGGCACGATATGTTCTACCGCGTACAGGGCTACTCGTTTTCCAATATCGATAAGTTTTCAGCCGCCAGCCTTGTCACCCGTATGACCACAGACGTGACCAACGTGCAGAACGCCTATCAGATGCTGATTCGTGTGGCACTGCGTTCGCCGGTGATGCTGATCTTCTCCATGGCAATGGCGTTTCACCTGAGTGCGAAACTGGCTCTGATCTATCTGGCAGCCATTCCGGTGCTGGGTGTGGGGCTGTACTTCATTATGACACGGGTGCACCCCATTTTTGAACGGGTGTTCAAAACCTATGACAAGCTGAACAACGTGACACAGGAGAACCTGCACGGGATTCGCGTGGTGAAATCCTTTGTGCGGGAAAACCACGAGATCCAGAAGTTTTCCGGCATTTCGGAGAACATTTATCAGGACTTTTCCAGGGCAGAAAAGCGGCTGGCATTTAACATGCCGCTGATGCAGTTCTGCATGTACGTCTGTCTGATTCTGGTATCGTGGTTCGGTGCCAGAATGATCGTCAGCCGGACACTGACCACTGGCGAACTGATGAGCCTGATGACCTATGCCATTCAGATTCTGTCCAGCCTGATGATGCTGTCTATGGTGTTCGTTATGATCACCATGTCCCGTGCCTCCTGCGAGCGTATTGTGGAAGTGCTGGACGAGGAGAGTGACATTACCAGTCCGGCAGATGCCGTGACCGCGGTGCCGGACGGCAGCGTGGACTTCAACCATGTCAGCTTCAGCTACAGCAAGCGGGAAGATAAATGCTGTCTGGAAGACGTGGATCTGCACATTCCGGCTGGCATGACCGTAGGCATTCTGGGCGGAACCGGCAGTGCCAAGAGTTCGCTGGTGCAGCTGATTCCCCGTCTGTATGATGCCACAGTGGGCACAGTGCAGGTAGGCGGTATCGACGTTCGCCGGTATGACGTGGAAACGCTCCGGCAGGAAGTGGCAATGGTGCTGCAAAAGAACGTGCTGTTTTCCGGCACGATCAAGGAGAATCTCCGCTGGGGTGATCCTGATGCCACCGACGAGGAAATGGAACGTGTCTGCCGGCTTGCCCATGCAGACGAATTTATCCAGACTTTTCCGGAGGGGTATGACACCTATATTGAACAGGGCGGTTCCAATGTTTCCGGCGGACAGAAACAGCGGCTTTGCATTGCACGAGCACTGCTGAAAAAGCCGAAGATCCTGATTCTGGACGACTCCACCAGTGCCGTGGACACCCACACGGACGCTTGTATCCGGCAGGCACTGCGGGACGAAATCCCCGATACCACTAAGTTTATCATTGCCCAGCGTGTTACTTCTCTGATGGACGCGGACCAGATCATTGTGCTGGACGAGGGCAGGATAGACGGTATCGGTACCCATGAAGAGCTCCTGAAAAATAACGCCATTTATCGGGAAGTATATGAATCACAGCAGAAAGGAAGTGTACCGCAATGAGTGAAAGACGACAGGGACCGCCGCCCCGCGGTGTGATGGTGCCGGGAGCAGCTAAGGGTGCCGGAAAAAGCTTCGTCCGGCTGCTCTCGTATATGAAACGGTACTGGATGCAGCTGATACTGGTGTTTGTCTGCATTCTGGTCAGTGCTGTGGCAGGCGTGGCAGGTTCTACGTTCCTGCAAACGCTGATCGATGACTATATTTCTCCCATGCTGCTGAACGACAGCCGTGACTTTTCCGGACTGGCAGGGGCACTGGCAAAGCTGGGCGTACTGTATGCCGCCGGCATTCTGGGTACGCTGTTCTATAACCGGCTCATGGTCGTTGTGGCACAGGGCATTCTGAAAACCATTCGGGACGAGATGTTCTCCCATATGCAGACACTGCCCATTCGCTTTTTCGACACCCACGCCAGCGGCGATGTAATGAGCCTGTACACCAATGATACCGATACGCTCCGGCAGATGCTGGCACAGAGTATCCCGCAGATCTTTTCTTCGATCGTCACAGTCATTGCAGTGTTCGTGGCAATGGTGCGGCTGAGTATCTGGCTGACGCTGTTTGTGCTGGCGTTTGTGGCATTGATGATGCTTGTTACCAAGTTTGTAGGCGGCAAAAGCGGTGCTTTCTTTGTGAAGCAGCAGAACTCCATTGGTGCGGTAAACGGCTATATCGAGGAAATGATTCACGGACAGAAAGTCATCAAGGTGTTCTGCCACGAGGAACAGACCAAGGCGGACTTCGACAAGCACAACGACGAATTGTTCCAGAACGCCGCATGGGCGAACAGCTTCGCCAATATCCTTATGCCGATCATGAACAATCTGGGCTATGTCCAGTATGTGCTGCTGGCAATGCTGGGCGGTGCACTGGCGTTCCACGGCGTAGGCGGTCTGACACTGGGTGCAATTGCCGCGTTCCTGCAATTGAGCCGCAGCTTCACCATGCCGATCAGCCAGATCTCCCAGCAGGCCAGTGCGATCGTCATGGCACTGGCAGGAGCAGGACGCATCTTCGAACTGCTGGACGAGGAGCCGGAAACCGATGAGGGCTATGTCACGCTGGTCAATGCCGAGGAGCAGGACGGCGTGCTGACAGAAACCGACCACCGCACCGGCGTGTGGGCGTGGAAGCACCCTCACGGGGACGGTACGGTCACCTATACCCGTATGGCAGGGGACGTGCAGTTCTTTGACGTGGACTTCGGTTATGTGCCGGAAAAAATCGTGCTGCATGATGTGAGCCTGTACGCCAAGCCCGGCGAAAAGGTGGCGTTTGTCGGGGCGACCGGTGCCGGAAAGACCACGATCACGAACCTGATTAACCGGTTCTACGATCTGGCAGATGGCAAGATTCGCTACGACGGCATCAACATCAACAAAATCAAAAAGGCAGACCTGCGGCGTTCGCTGGGTATCGTATTGCAGGACGTAAATCTGTTTACCGGTACGGTCATGGACAATATCCGGTACGGCAGACTGGACGCGACAGATGAAGAATGCATCGCGGCGGCAAAGCGTGCCAACGCCCATCACTTTATCATGCTGCTGCCGGACGGCTATCAGACGGTATTGTCCGGTGATGGCTCCGGCTTGTCACAGGGACAGCGGCAGCTGCTCTCCATTGCCAGAGCCGCCGTTGCAGACCCGCCGGTCATGATTCTGGACGAGGCGACATCTTCCATTGACACCCGCACGGAACGCATTGTACAGGCAGGTATGGACGCTCTGATGCACGGCAGAACCGTGTTTGTCATTGCTCACCGGCTGTCTACCATTCAGAATTCTGATGTGATCATGGTATTGGATCACGGCAGAATTATCGAACGGGGCAGTCATGAAAAACTCATGGCGGAAAAGGGCAGATACTACTTGCTGTACACGGGCATGCAGCAAAATGCGTAAGGCAATACCGCACAATCTTTGTGCGGTATTGCCCTAAAACTTCTCAATCAAGAAAAACCGGACTGTGTGGTGCAGTCCGGTTTTTTTGTTGTTTCCTTAAAGTGTGTCCGGTGTCGTTATTCTGCTGTATCAGCTGCCGGCAGGTCGGACGCGTTGCCGCTGACTTCTACCTCTACTTCGCCGTCGGCAACATCGCCGTCAGCCTGAATCTCTACAGAATTGCTGTTCTCCTGATAGGTGTATTCGTTGCCGTTTTCGTCTTTGATTTTGTAGGTAAGCTGGCTGTCGTCCTGGCTGACCAGTTCCACATCATAGTCCTGCTTCTCGCCGTTGAGGTAAATGGAAAGCTTCGAGAACAGTTCTCCGCCGGTGGCGGCATTTGCGGTAATCAGGGACACGGCTCCCACAGCCACGGCAGCGGCGGCAAAGATCAGAGGGCGGATACGGCGGAATGTCATTTTCGGTTTCATAGCGATTTCCTCACTTTCTACAGGTTCGTCCAGCTTTTGCAGCACACGCTTTTGTACGCGTTCGGCACGCTGGGGGTCTTCGTCAGGCTGGAATGGCGGTAAGTCTTTCAGCCAGTTGGTTTCATTCGACATGGTCAAAACCCCTTTCTGTCATCAGCTTCCGGAGTTTCCCTCTGCTGCGGTGCAGCCGGAGCCGTACCGCGGCATCTGTCATGTGATATGTCTTTGCAAGTGCAGAGGTTTTTTCTCCATAGAAATAAAACCGTATCATCAGAGAACGATCCGGTTCGCACAGGCTGTCCAGTGCACGGAGAAGACAGGCGATCATCTCCACCATTTCTGCATCGCCGCAGAGATCTTTGGCATCGGACAGTGTGAGATCTTCGTAGGACTGCCGCACCGGCGGCTGTTTTCCCAGCATACGAAAGCGGTTTTTCACACCATTTCGTGCGATCGCCGCCAGATACGGGGCAAGGTCGCTGCCGTCCCGCAGACGGTTCCGGCTGTTCCACAGCCGCAGGAACACATCTGCTGTCAGTTCCTCCAGGTCCTCCTGCGGCAGGGTGCCGTGGGAAAAGTTTCGGAGAATGGTATAGACATAGCCGGTGTATTTTCTGATGATCTCGCAGAGTGCGGTTTCGTCGTCCTGTTTCAGGCGGCGAATCCAATCGGTTTCCATGTTATCACCTCATTTTTGAACGTTCACTGATATATACACCGGTTTTCAGAAAATGTTTCAGGTGTGCAGAAAATAATAAAGGCAGCACCAGATCTGGTACTGCCTCTTCATAAATGATAAATGTTCTCTTAACCGTTCCGGCGGGTCGCTGCATTGTCAAACTGGCGGATTCGCAGGTGGATTCCCAGTCGGTCTGCAAGCTGCTGTGCCGCTTCCAGTTCCGGCTTCGGCAGAATGTCCACCACGCTGAACATCACCTGCGGCACGTACTGCTTGCAGTCCAGTGCAAACTGCTGCATTGCCGGATAGGCTACCGCACCGTATTTCGGACGTGTGACTTTCAGGTATTCCGCTTCTGTGCCGGCGTTCAGGCTGACGGATACAATGTCCACCAGTCCTTTCAGGTCTGCCGCTGTCTTTCTGCCGTGGATCAGGTCAGACAGTCCGTTGGTGTTGATGCGAATGGTCTTGACACCGCGGGCTTTCAGTAGCTTTGCGGTTTCGCACAGGGTTTCCAGCCGTTCGGTAGGTTCGCCGAAGCCGCAGAATACCACTTCCTGATAATGGGACAAGTCCTCTTTGTCCAGTGCTGCCTGAATCTCCTCCATAGACGGTTCATGATCCAGCCACAGCGGGTCGGAACCGTATGCCCCGTCACACATGGTGCGGATACAAAATGTACAGGCACAGGGACAGCGGTTGGTAATATTCAGATAGAGATTTTTGCCTACTGCATAGGCGATGGTCATTGCTTTCTGCATGAAAAATCACTCCTATTTATGATATTTGGTGCCGGATAAGATCTGATAGCTCCGGTAGATTTGTTCCAGCAGCATTACCCGTGCCAGCTGGTGGGGGAACGTCATGGCGGACATGGACAGCCGCAAATTTGCCCGCTGCTTTACCGCATCAGCCAGTCCGTAGGAACTGCCGATCAGAAATGTGACGGCACCGTTCTCGCCGCCCTGTGCCGCCTGTTCCAGCTTCTTCGCCAGTCCGGTGCTGTCCAGCTGTTTGCCCTCGATGCACATGGCAATGCAAAAGCCCTTGGCACGTTTCAGCAGTTCTGCCCCCTCTTTTTCCAGAGCCGCCGCAATTTCCTTTTCCGAGGGGTTCTGGGGTAGGAGAACCGGCTCCAGTTCTGTCACCTGCAACTGGCAGAAACGGGACAGCCGCTTTTCGTATTCTTTGCAGGCTTCCCGCAGGTAGCTTTCCTTGCACTTTCCCAGTGCTATGATTTGTATCGTCTGCATCAGAAGATCACCGCCTGTTTCAATCCTTCCGGCGAGGACACCTGCAACAGGAAGTCCTGGTTTCGCCGCATGCCCTGTTCCTGCAAATGCTCCAGCACCGTCTGCTGTGCCAGCGGCATGGTGTTGTTGTTTTCGCTGAGATGCCCCAGAATCAGCCGCGTGGTGCCATGTGCAATGAGAGCCTCTGCCATACCGGCACTGTCCCCGTTGGAGAGATGCCCATACTTTCCGCGAATACGTTCCTGTAGCATTTCCGGATAGGGACCGTTTCGCAGCATGCTCGGATCGTAGTTTGCCTCCAGAAGCACCAGATCGGCTCCGTATACGCCCTTTTTCACTTCCGGTGTCACACAGCCCAGATCAGTGCACACGGCACAGGTCTGCCCGTCTGACAGTTCAAAGCGATAGCCGCAGCTGCCGGGGGAGTCGTGCATGGTGGCAAACGCAGTTACGGCTGCGGTGTCGGTATGTATGGTTTCCGCAGGAAGAATCTCCCGCAGGTCGGCGTTCTGGGGAAATTTGTCCAGCACCCGCAACTGTGCCAGCGTTTCTGCCGTTCCGTAAACCGGTACGGGGTGCTGGTTCAGAAATACCCGCAGCCCCTTGATGTGGTCGGTGTGGGTGTGGGTGATACAGATTCCCTGCACAGCTTCGGCAGAGAGCCCGTGAGCCTCCAGCGACTGCACCAGTTTACGGCAGGTGGCTCCGGCATCGACCAGCATGCCGCCGGCAGGGCCGCCGATAAAGGAGGCGTTGCCCTTACTGGAACTGAACAGAGAATAAAATTTCGACAAGATCAGATCTCCTCTTTTCCACAAGAAAAGCCGCCAACGAAGCTGACGGCTTTTTGCATTTGAATGATGTTTTGGCTTAGAGTGCTTCTTTCAGCTTCGCTGGTATTGCCGGATCGGAAACCTTCTGAATATCTGCACCGATCTGCCGCAGCTTTGCGTCCAGATTGGCGTATCCGCGTTCGATGTGATAGATGTCCTCGATCTCGGTCACGCCGTGTGCAGCCAGTCCTGCCACGATCAGGGCAGCTCCTGCACGGAGATCACAGGCTTTCACCGGTGCACCGGTAAGCTTTCCGGTACCCTCTACTACGGCAACCTTGCCGTCCACGGAAATATCTGCACCCATGCGGCGGAGTTCGTCCACATAGCGGAACCGCTGTTCCCAGACACCTTCGGTGATGATGCTGGTACCCTCTGCCAGTGTCAGCAGGGTGGTGATCTGCGGCTGCATATCTGTGGGGAAGCCGGGGTGCGGCATGGTCTTGACGTTGGTACGCACCAGCGGACCGTCTACCCATACCCGAACACTGTCGTCAAATTCCTCGATATTGACACCGATCTTCCGCATTTTGCTGGTGATCGGCTCCAGATGCTTCGGAATGACATTGGTCACCAGCACGTCGCCCTTGGTGGCAGCGGCAGCGATCATAAACGTGCCCGCTTCGATCTGATCCGGAATGACGGAATACACTGCACCGTGCAGTCGTTCTACGCCGCGGATCTTGATGACATCGGTACCTGCACCCATGATCTCTGCACCCATGGAGTTCAGGAAGTTTGCCAGATCGACGATGTGCGGTTCCTTGGCGGCGTTTTCAATGACAGTCAGACCCTTGGCACGGACTGCTGCCAGCATGGCATTCATCGTGGCACCAACGGAAACCACATCTAAGTAGATCTGATTGCCTGTCAGTTGGTCTGCCACCAGATCTACCATGCCGTGTTCAATATTGCACTTGGCACCCAGTGCCGCAAATGCTTTCAGATGCTGGTCAATGGGGCGGTCGCCCAACGGACAGCCGCCGGGCATGGAAACTCTCGCCTTGCCATAGCGTCCCAGCAGTGCACCCAGAAAATAATACGATGCACGCATTTTTCGTGCACTCTCATAGGGTACACAATAATTGGTCAGACCTGCCGCTGAAATGCGGACGGTGGTCTTGGTCAGATACTCTACGGTTGCACCCATTTCGCTCATGATCTGCAGGCTGATGGATACATCACTGATGTCCGGAACATTTTCCAGAACACAAGGCTCATCAGAGAGCAGCACGGCAGGGATCAGTGCGACTGCTGCATTCTTTGCTCCGCTGACTTCTATTTCGCCGGTGAGCCGATGCCCACCGTGAATGACAAATTTATCCAATTTCGTCTCTCCTTTTTTCTGTGCCACCCAATTGTCCATTGCTGTGATGACATCGGGAAAGGAACCGGTATCACCCAGATACGGCGGCACATCAGGGACATTCCCGCAACAGCTTGTCGCAGGTCGTCCCCGTTCCACGATTTCGTGCGGCACGTGTCATTGGCATGCAGGCATGCCGCACTGTTTCCGGCAGTGAAAACTGCTGCCGGTTGACTTCCATTTCCGGAGCGATTCTCCGGTGAGCATACAAACATAGTTTGCATGCTATCTTCTTCATTATACACGAATTCTGATACTTTGTAAAGTAAAAACCAAACTTTTTTCGCGTTATTTGGAAGTATCGACGGAAATGTTCTCCCGTGTGAAAACTGGTTTGTATGGAATCCATAAGGGAAAATATGTATTTTTCAAAAACGAAAGATTTCCCGTCATTTTTTTGTGCTTTCGGCGGTGCCTGCAAATTCACCATAGGTGCCGATCTCAATGGTCTGGATGCGGATTTCATCTTCCGGCGGGGTATAGCCGCCCTCCGTAGCGGCAGGCTGAGTCGCTGCTTCTGTGATCTTGTCAATGGTATCGAAGCTTTCGTCCCCGTAAGCCTGTGCAAAGACAGTCATCTGCTGGGAGTAGTTCGGCACGCCGCCGCGTTCCAGAAATGCATCGTTGATTTTTTCTGCATTTTCGGAAACCGACTGCAACTCCTCCTTGGTGGAATCGTCGAAAACGATAGAATTGCACACTACAAAGCGGGTACCGCAGTAGGAGGTCATTCTGCCGGTGAAGCGGTCTAAAATGTTGCCCTCCTTGGAGGTCGTCGGCACGCAGAATGCCCCGCGGAACGGCCAGAGGTCGCCGCTGGTTTCCCGTTCTACTTTTTCATAGGTGCCGTCTGCATCGCTGTCCAGTGAGCCGTCTGCATTGGGGCTGCCTGCTTCGAAGTATACACCCTTTTCCACCGAGAACACATAGGTGTCGTCATAGTAGCCGGATTCTGCCAGTTCGGTGAACTGCTTTACATACGCCGGTGCCTGTTCCGGAAACAGTTCTGCCACGATCGTGCCGGCGGTGGTAGTGATCTTCATGGCAGGAGCGTCTGATTCCGGTTCGTCCAACTGGATCAGCTGCACCTTGCTCATGTCCACAAACGCCTTGCTCTGCTGCTCCAGATAGTTGGTGCAGGCGAACACGCCCATGCAGATCAGCGTCATCACAACCAGCAGGATAAAAATTCGGGTAATGGTCTTTTTATGGTTTTTGAGTGCCATAGCTTTCCTTTCCGGAGTGGATTCTCACGCAGTTACGCGTCGATCTTGGTGATTTCAGTGCCCTGTCTGGTTTCCCGTACTGCATAGCCCAGTGCAGCGATCTTGTCCCGCAGACGGTCTGCCTCGGCGAAGTCCTTTGCCTTGCGGGCAGCCTGCCGCTGTTCAACCAGTGCGGTGACTTCTGCCGGAATTGTATCAGCCTGTTTCCGGTTGTACAGCAAGCCCATGACACCAGTCAGCTCGTCAAACAGCTTTGCACCGGCTTCCAGCTGCTCCTTGGAGGTGGAAGCATCTGCACTCATGCGGTTCAGGTCGCGTACCAGTTCAAAGATCGCAGTCATGCCGTCTGCGGTGTTGAGGTCGTCGTCCATCGCAGTGATGAACTGTTCTTTCCGCTTGGCGAAAGTTTCCGTCGCTTCAGCGGAGATCTCGCCGGACTTTGCCGCAGCAATGGCACGATCCAGTGTGTCGCGGCAGACATAGAGCCGTTCCAGAGATGCCTTGCAGGCGTCCAGCAGTTCCTTGCAGTAGTTGATGGGGCTGCGGTAGTGTGCCTGCACCATCATGTAGCGAATGACTTCATAGCCGTACTGCTCTGCCACTTCCCGCACGGTGAAGAAATTGCCCAGCGACTTGGACATTTTCTTGTTGTCGATGTTGATATAGCCGTTGTGCATCCAGTAGTGGGCAAAGGGCTTGCCGTTGGCAGCTTCACTCTGTGCGATTTCGTTTTCATGGTGAGGGAAGATCAGATCCTGACCGCCGCAGTGGAGGTCAAAGGTTTCGCCCAGATAATGGCAGGACATGGCGGAGCACTCAATGTGCCAGCCCGGTCTGCCCTTGCCCCACGGCGATTCCCAGTAGGGTTCGCCCGGCTTGGCAGCTTTCCACACGGCGAAGTCCAGCGGTTCTTCCTTGCCGTCGTTGATGTCGATGCGGGCACCAGCCTGCAATTCTTCAATAGGCTGACCGGACAGCTTGCCATATTCCGGAAAAGAGGAAGTGCGGAAGTAAACATCTCCGTTGGCAGCGGCATAGGCATGACCGGAGTCTACCAGCTTTTTTACAATGTCGATGATGAGATCCATGCAGTTGGTGACGGTGGGGTGTACATCAGCGTCCATGACATTCAGCCCGTGGGCATCGGTCTTGTACTCGGCAATATACCGCTTGGCAATTTCTGCCGCAGTGGTACCTTCTTCGTTTGCCTTTTTGATGATCTTGTCGTCTACATCGGTGAAGTTCTGCACATAGGTGACCGTGTAGCCGCGGTACTTCAGATACCGCCGCAGCACATCGAATGCACAGATCGGGCGGGCATTGCCGATGTGGATATAGTTGTAGACGGTAGGACCGCAGGCATAGATGCCCATGTGCCCTGCTGTCATGGGGACGAGTTCTTCTTTTTTTCGTGTCAGCGTGTTATAGATCTGCATGACCGTTCTGCTCCTTTATACTATTATATAATATATGCACATTATGTAGGAACGGCAGTGCCGTTCCGGTTTGGCTTATCCAAACAAAAATTGTTGAAACTCTCCCATAGACGGGAAAATTTTTGCCGCAAGCTGTTCCATTTCCGGTGTGGGCGGCAGCAGGTCGGGAATCATGATCGCCTGCATGCCGGCTGCGGCGGCGGAGCGAATCCCGTTGTAGGAATCCTCCACCGCATAAGCCTCTGCCGGCAGTACGCCCAGTTCCCGACAGGCAGTCTGGTAAATCTCCGGATTCGGCTTGCTGTGCTGCACCATGTCGCCGCCGATGATCTGATCGAACATCTGTTCCAAGCCGAAATGCTGCATCTCTTTCCGAACTATCACTGCCCGTGTGGAGGAGGCGATGCCGGTTTTCCAGCCGTGGGCACGGAGTGCCGTCAGCATTTCCCGCACACCGGATTTCAGTTCCAGCCTGCCGGCTTCCACGTTCTCCCAGTACTTTGCGGACATCTCCGCCTTGTATGTGTCGTAGGGAAAATCGGCTCCGTATTTCTCCAGAAACATCTGTCGTGCCATGTCGGCATTGCTGCCCAGACACCGGTGGCAGATCTCCTGTATTTCCGGAATTCCGTGGAGTTTCGCCGTCTGTTCCCAGCACTGAAGCACCAACGCTTCGGAGTCAAACAGCACGCCGTCCATATCAAATACCACACACTGCATGGATCATTCCTCCGTTTTCTCCGTCTGTTCCTGTTTTTCCAATTTAGACATCTCCGTCCGCAGACAGGTCACTGCGGATTTCAGCATGGTGATGTCCTCCATGGTCAGATCCGGAATGTGGATCTGATCCAGATCCTGCTGCTGAACCTTTTGTCCTGCCATGCGGGCGATTCTCGCCGGAACGCCTACGGCGGTACAGTTGTCAGGAATGTCTTTCAGGACAACGGCGTTGGCAGCCACCTTGACATTATTGCCGATGTTGATCGGCCCCAGCACCTTGGCACCTGCACCCACCATGACGTTGTCGCCCAGTGTGGGGTGCCGCTTGCCCTTATCTTTGCCGGTGCCGCCCAGCGTGACACCCTGATACAGCAGACAGTTGTCACCGATCACGGTGGTTTCCCCGATCACGACACCCATGCCGTGGTCGATGAACAGCCCTTTTCCGATCTGTGCACCGGGGTGAATTTCGATGCCGGTCTTGTGCCGTGCCCGCTGGGATATGATGCGGGCAATGGTGAACCATTTATGCTGATAGAACCAGTGGGCACGCCGGTAGCTGCGGACTGCTTTCAGACCGGAATAGGTCAGCAGAATCTCCAGACTGCTGCGTGCGGCAGGGTCCTTCTCTTTGACAATGGCAATATCTTCCCGAAGCTGTCGAAACATCTTCCCATGTCACCTCCTAAAATTGTCGGTACTTGCAGGGGTAAAAAAACGCCTCTGCAAGTGCGTTTTTCATACACTTCCAGAGGCGGAAAAAATATTCCACGGTTCCACTCTGATTTCTCACTCAACGGGATTTTTCTATAGAGAAAATCCCTTGGAACTGGTTTCCTATTACGCAATTACGCAAAAAAATCAGTTCCCATGCCGATAACGGGGCAGGCCGGACACGGATACTTCGGGCGATCTTACACAGAAACTGCCGTTCCCCATGCCAACGGGGAATACGAAAAATTCGGATTCCCGTCGCAGTTGCACTTCCCTCCGGTGCGGGACATTGTTTCACCGACCCAATGCTCTCTGCACACCGCTGCCGGAGATACTCTCACTGCTGCGTTGTTCTTATCATCTGCCTGTATGCACAAATCATACTGTGCAACAGTATTTCCTTATTATTATATGCGATTTTACTGGTTTTGTCAATGAATTTTTTGTTGCAGAAGGATTTTCTCTGTGTGGATTACTTCGCCAGTACCTCGCTCCACGACTTGTCAAGTCCTGCCCCGTGGAGTGCCACGTAGTACAGCAGGTAGTAGATGTCGGTAGAATCCACTGCCCCGTTGCAGTCTATGTCTGCGGCAGCGATCTGCTGTATTTCCAGCCCGCTGTCATTGCCTACCGCAATATTTGCCACGTGGAACAGGGCATAGTAGATGTCCGTGGAATCAATGCTGCCGCTGTTGTCCACATCACCCAGCAGGGTGTCAGGATTGTTCAGGTCAGCAAAGGCGATGCTGTATTTTTCGGCGTATCTCTGGGCAGTGGAGTCGGCATATCCCCGAATGGTCAGCCCGCTGCATTCTCGGAATATAGATTCTCCCATGCTGGTCACACTTGCGGGGACGGTGATGCGGGTTAGATTGGAGCAGGAAGCAAACGCCCAGTTTTCTATTTTTGTCAGGCTGTCCGGCAGACACAGACCGGTCAGTCCGGTGCATGCGGCAAAGGCGTTGCTTTTGATCGTGGTCACGCCTTGGGGAATGGTGAGCGTGGTCAGGCTGGAGCACTGATAGAAAGATGCCACTTCAATGGTGGTAATACTTTTCGGCAGTACGACACGGAGCAGCCCCTTGCAGCCGGAAAAGGCAGAGGAACCAATGCGTGTCACGCTGTCGGGTATGGTGACGCTGGTCATTTGTGTAGAGCAGGCGGTTGCGAGTCCCAAGTCGGAAGAAAAGGCATAGTTGGCAATACTGGTCACCCCGTCAGGTATGACAACATCTCCGGTGCAGGTCTGTCCGTCGATAACAATATGATTGACAATTACCAGTGGATTTTCCGCCTGTCGTGCTTTCAGCCACGGGGTATAGGAAAACGCCTCTTTGCCAATATAGGTGATGCTTTCCGGAATGGTAATATCAGTCAGATTAGAACACCGCCGAAAGGCTGCATTTTCGATACTGGTTACAGGGCAGCCGTCGATCTCCGCCGGAATTTCCACAGCAGTTACCGTTTTGTCGCAGTCGGTGATGGTGACTTCTCCGCTGCTGTTGACAGAATAGGTCAAATCTTCATAAGTACCGGAAGCTGCACTTGCCGACAACACCGGTTCAGCAGTTTGCAGCAGGTTTTGGAATCCGGATACTTGGGCAAAGCCCAGACAACATACACTGGCAGCCGTTGCTGCCAGAACTTTTTTCCATAATTTCATGTGTATTCTCCATTTCTTTTTGCGTTTGAGGACACTGCATATTGACGTTTTGCAGTGTTCTCATTATAGCATGAAGCAAAAGGCAAGTCAATGGATTCCGCGGTGCTGTCCATACAAAAAAACTGCTCCTGTATCTACAGAAACCGGTTTCGGAAATATTGTGGTTTGTTAGCACTGTCCCTGCGGCGGCAGTGTTCCGCCGGACGGGGCGGTTTTCTCCGCGGCATCATTTCGCCATGCGATCAGACCGATTGCAATTGCCGCAGGAATTACCACCAGCAGGGTAGCAGTGATGAAGTTCAGCGGGATCCAGCCGAGGAGATAGTCCCCGCCGAACGTGGAAAAGCTGTTGACAGCAAAGTGCATCAGCATGGAGAATACCACTGAGCGATAGCGGTGAGCGACCCAGCCCAGCACCAGTCCGCCGAAGAATGCATACACGCCCTGTACCCAGTTCATGTGTATCACGCCGAACAGAAACGCCTGCAGCAGATTGGCTGCCCAGAACCGCCCGAATGCTTTTTCTGCATATTTCATGGTCAGTCCGCGGAAAACCAGTTCCTCTCCAATGGGAGCAAGGCAGACAGTGGCAAAGATGACCAGACCATTGGTGCCGATGCCGGAACGCTCCATCATTTTGTAGGTGTCCTCGACCATTTGCGGGAACAGCAGGCTTTCGATGCCGGAGGTGCCGCTGCTGAAAACAGACATGAGAATGCCCAGTCCCAGTGCCATGAGAATCGGCTCCGGTTTCAGCTTCTGTGTTGTTTCTCGTATGGCGGGGCGTGGTTTCCGGAAGCTGAACCGATACCAGAACGCAAAGACGATGGCTGCCAGCAGGTGCGACAGTGCCGTGGCGGTCGGAACGCTGCTATAGACGATGCTTTCATAATACGGCAGGACTGCCTGCATGTTGCCGTCAGTACGGCAGAGGGCAACGAAAATCATGAGGAAGATCATCACAAAAGAAGCAAAGATCTGTATGGCGAAAAAACTCAGCATTGGCAGCAGGGAAAAGAAAAAGTTTGCCACACGTCCTGCCCCCTGCTTGGGCGGCTGTGCCGGCGGGAAATAGGGCTGCTGCTGATAGGAGTAGCCGTTTTGTGGCTGTCTGTAAGGCTGCTGCTGGTAGGGGTAGCCGTTTTGTGGCTGTCCGTAAGGCTGCTGCTGGTAGGGGTAGCCGTTTTGTGGCTGTCCGTAAGGCTGCTGCTGGTAGGAGTAGCCGTTCTGTGGCTGTCCGTAAGGCTGCTGCTGATAGGGGTAGCCGTTTTGCGGCTGTCCATAAGGCTGTTGGCAGGGGTAGCCATTTTGCGGCGGTTGATTTGGTTGCTGCGGAGTGTTATTGTTTTGTGGTTGTGTCTGTGGATCCATGATGCGTCCTTTCTCTGTTGTGGTGGTTGTTTTTATCTGTATTGTAGCATATTCACAGCGGTTCGTCAAGGTAAAAGCAAAAATGGAAATTTTTGAAAAGTATATTGACTTTTTTAAGCATATGTGCTATAATAAAAATGCAGATGTTTTGCAATAGAATAGAAACGGAGGAATGAAAATGAAGTTATGGAAAAAAGTGCTCGCAGCGGTTACAGCCGGCATGCTCTGTCTGGGCTGTGCAGGCGTATCCGGCTTGCAGGGGGTGCTGGGAAGTGTCAGTGCGGTGCTGCCGGTGTGTGCAGCGGAAAATGATACTGCGTACACAGTGACAGTTCCGGTGGGAACAAGAACAACGCAGCTGACCTATACTGTCAATGCCGATGATACTGTAGAAATTACAGATTGTGAAAATGATGCGGCAGGGGACTTGGAAATTCCGGCAGAGATTGACGGGAAAACGGTGACGAGTATGGGATATTACAGTTTTAGCTATTGTGCGAATCTGACGAGTGTCATCATTCCGAATGGTGTAGCAAATATCGGAGATAATGCTTTTGGTAATTGCGAAAAACTGGAAAACATTACAATTCCGAGTAGTGTGACGAACATTGGTGATAGAAGTTTCGCAGGTTGCGAGAATCTGACGAGTGTTATCATTCCGAATAGCGTAGAAAATATCGGATATAGTGCTTTTGATGGTTGTACGAGTTTGGCAGAGATTACAATTCCAAGCAGTGTGACCAGCATTGGCGGAAATGCTTTTCTGGATACGCCTTGGCTGGCTGCAAGACAGGAAGAAAATCCTCTGGTAATTGTAAACGGTATTTTGCTGGACGGAACGACTTGTACTGAGGAAGAAATTGTCATACCGAATGATGTAACAAGTATTTGTGGTTTTGCTTTTTGGGAAAATCATATGACGAGCGTTGTGATTCCGGATAGTGTCACCAGTATTGGCAGTTATGCTTTTTCTGACTGTGGAAATTTGAAAAATATCACAATTCCGGATTCGGTTACGTTTTTTGGAGAGTCAGTCTTTACGAATACTGCATGGGTAACGTATCGATATGATGAAAATCCGTTTGTGATCGTCAACCATATTTTAGTTGATGTGGATTATAGCCAGTGTTCCGGCAAGGTGACGATTCCAGATGGGGTAACCAGCATCACGGAAGGTGCTTTTGCAAATTGTCAAATGACAGAAATTTCTATTCCGGATAGTGTGAACAGTATTGGCTCATTTGCGTTTAATGGCTGTATGGCTTTGAAAGAAATTGCGATTCCGGAGGGTGTAACCAGTATTGACGAAGCAACTTTTTATGGTTGTTATAATTTGACCAGCATCTCTATTCCGAAAAGTGTAACCTTTGTGGGAAACATTGTTTTTTGCAATTGTATGAACTTGTCAGACGTTTACTATGCGGGAACACCGGAACAGTGGAATGCAATTGCAATTACCGGCGGCAATTCCACTGATAATGTTGACAATTACTTCTTAGTAACTGCTGCGATTCATTTTGCTGACGGCACTGTGACAAAGCCTGCCGATGTAGTTGCCGGCGACATTGACAAGAATGGTGATGTTGATTCCACCGACATCTACTATGTTTTGTACTATGTGGCAAACATTGCTGTAGGCAATGACGGTGAATTGAGTACCAAGCAGATCGCTGCCGCAGATGTGGACGGCAATGGCACGGTAGATTCCACGGACATCTACTACATGCTCTATTACGTGGCACTTCACGGAGCCGGTATGCAGAAATCGTGGGAAGAAATTCTGGCAAAGTGATTCTTTTATAGCATATCCGCAATTAAAAACCCGACCTCTGCATATGGCTGCAGAAGTCGGGTTTTGTTTGTATAGCACTGCCTTTCGGAAACACTGCATAAAGCCTGCCTGACGGCTTTGTACGCAATCTTTATTCAGTGTTTCCTTTACTTCTCCGAAATGCCCTTTACCCACCGCAGGATCTCGGCCTCCGGTGTGACCAGACGGTCTTCGTTGAATCGAATATTCAGCCCTGCCTTTACCGTGGCTGCGGGGCAGGCTTCGGCAATGTCGGCAAATGTGTGCCCCAGCCAGCCGCCGTTCGTGGCAAATGGATAGATCACTTTGCCGGAAAAGTCACTGCCCTGGAGCAGTGTCCGCATTGCTGGTGCGTAGGTGTACCACCAGACCGGCGTGCCCAGTATCACAGTATCGTAATTTTTCAGGTCTGCGGAAACGGGTTTCAGCTTCGGCGTAAAACCGCTGTTGACTTCCCGCTGTCCTTGATCGACCACGTCGTTGTAGCTACCGGTGTAGGGTGTTGCAATTTCGATTTCGCAGAGGTCACCGCCGGTTTCCTGCTGTACCAGCTTGGCGATCTGGCGGGTGTTGCCGCCGTAGGAGTAAAACAAAATCAGCAGTTTCATTCGCCGTAGACCTCCTTTGCCATGCGGAACGCTGCCCACGCTTTCGGCCAGCCAACGTAGAATGCCGCATGGGTGATGATCTCTGCCATTTCAGATGCGGCAATGCCGTTCTTCTTGGCGGATTCCAGATGATACCGGAAAGAGTTGTCTGTCAGTCCCATGGCGATTAGGGAAACAACAGTGACCAGACTTCTGTCCCGCAGGGAGAGTTCTTCTTCCCGCGACCAGACCTCGCCAAAGAGTACATCGTCGTTCAGTTCTGCAAATTTCGGGGCGAATTCGCCCAAGGCATCTCTGCCTGCGGTTTGTTTGATAGCCATATCTGGTATTCCTTTCTTTAGGAAACACTGCATAAAGCCCGCCTGACGGCTTTGCACGCAATTTGCTTGCAAATTTTCCGTCATATTGCCCAGAAATCCCTTGCCATACGAAAGTATGCCTGCGGAATTTCTAGGCAATCTGCCGAAAAATCTGACGACGCATCTTACGCACAAGCTTTATGCAGTGTTTCCTTTATTCAGCGTTTTCCAATTTTTCGTATTCTGCATCGCTTACCGGCTCGCACCATTCGTTGCTGCAGTTTTCGCCGGGGCATTCCACTGCAATGTGGCTGAACCAGCTGTCCTTTTTGGCACCGTGCCAGTGTTTGACCTCTGCCGGAATGGTGATTACTGTGCCGGCTTTCAGGCTGACGGCAGGCTTGCCCTCCTCCTGATACCAGCCCTCTCCGGCAGTGCAGATCAGGATCTGTCCGCCGCCCTTGGTGGCATGGTGAATGTGCCAGTTGTTCCGGCATCTCGGTTCAAAGGTTACGTTTGCCAGAAAAACCGGTGCCTTCTCCGGTTCGGTCAGGGGTTTCAGAAACGACTGCCCGATAAAATACTGGGCGTATGTGTCGTTGGGAGCACCGATGCCGAATGCATCAGCTGCTTCAAATGCGGTTTTTTTAGTGTATTTCATGGAAGATTTCTCCTTAGTCATGCACCTTCAGCTGGTGCAACATTTTTACAAAGTCCGGATTGTTATGGTCTACGATTTCGCTGTGTCCAATGTCCAGCTTTGCAATCTCTGCCATATCCTCTGCCGACAAGGTGAAATTCCAGATGTCGAAGTTCTGTGCCATACGTTCCGCCTTGACCGACTTCGGAATGACAACAACGCCACGCTGGACATTCCAACGCAGTGCCACCTGTGCGGCACTTTTGCCGTATTTGGCTCCGATCGCAGTGAGTACCGGATGCGTGAAGATGTCGTGATTGCCCTCGGAAAAAGGACCCCATGCCTCCGGTGTCACACCGTATTTCTGCATCAGCTTTAAAGCATCTGCCTGCTGGAAGAACGGGTGCAGTTCCACCTGATTTACTGCCGGAATCACGGAAACCGTTTCACACAGGTCTGCCAGTCGTGCCGGATAGAAGTTGCTGACACCGATCGCCCGCATCTTTCCGGCGTGGTATGCTTCTTCCATGGCACGATAAGCACCTACATAATCACCCATTGGCTGGTGGATCAGATATAAGTCCAGATAGTTCAGCCCCAGCTTTTGTAAGGAAGTGTCAATGGCTTTTTGGGCAGCTTCATAGCTTGCGTCCTGTACCCAGAGTTTGGTGGTGATGAACAATTTTTCGCGGGGAACATTGCTTTTGGCGATCGCTGCTCCCACAGCTTCTTCATTATAATAGGCAGCGGCAGTGTCGATCAGCCGATAGCCTGCGGCAATGGCTTCTGTCACTGCCTGTTCACAAATTGCGGCATCGGGTACCTGAAATACGCCGAATCCTTCCAGCGGCATTTTTACGCCGTTATTCAATGTAATAAATTCCATTTGTCATACCTCCTGATTTTGGGCTGCAGCGATCCGTAGAAGTAGGAAACCGTTGTACCGCCAGCCAATCCGTTATTTAGAGCAGCACCGCACAAAGCCCGCCTGACGGCTTTGCACACAATCTGCTTGCAGATTTTCCGTCATATTGCCCGGAAATCTCTTGCCATACGGCAGTATGCCTGCGGAATTTCTATGCAATCTGCCGAAAAATCTGACTACGTATCTTACGCACAAGCTTTATGCAGTATTTCCTTAGGTATAGTATACCGCAAATTCTCTTGACAGGGAATCCCCGATGTGTTATAATCGTATTAACCAAAAGTTTATATGAGGTGGTGCACATGTATAATCCACAGCTGACAGCGTTTGTTTGTGCGGCAGACTGCGGCAGTTTTACCAAGGCGGCAGAAAAACTGTATCTGTCGCCCACCGCAGTGATGAAACAAGTCAATGCTCTGGAGGCACACTTGCAGATGCAGCTGATTTCCCGTACCAATCAGGGAATTCGCCTGACACCGGCGGGGGAGTCAGTCTATGCAGATGCCAAGTATCTGATAGACTATTCTGCCCGTGCGATTCGCCGGGCACAGCAGCGAATGTCTGACTATGAAAAGACATTCTGCGTGGGCACTTCGATCTTGAACCCTTGTAAACCCTTTGTGGATTTGTGGGGAAAAGTATCCGATCACTTTCCGGAATACCGGCTGAATATTGTGCCTTTTGAGGACGAACACACCACGATCTTGCAGGAGATCTCCGCACTGGGGGAAAAGTTTGACTTTCTGGTGGGAGTCTGCGATTCTGCAAAGTGGCTGCTGCACTGTCATTTTTTGCAGCTGGGTACATACCGGAAATGCGTTGCTGTCCGTGCCGGACACCCGCTGGCGAAAAAGGAAAAGTTGCAAATCTCCGACCTGTACGGGCAGAATCTGATGATGGTGCCCCGCGGGGATTCTGCGATCAACGATCAGATCCACCACGACTTGGAAGTCTGTCACCCGCAGATTCACATTGTGGATACACCGCAATATTATGATATGGGTGTCTTTAACCATTGTGCCCAGACCGATGACGTGCTTCTCACGATCGAGTGCTGGCGTGATGTGCACCCGCTGCTGGTGACGATTCCGGTGGAGTGGGAATATACCATTCCCTACGGCATTCTCTATGCCGTGCACCCGCCGGAAGATGTGGCAGAACTGATCGCACTGGTGAAGGAACAGCTGTAAAACTCCCTTCGCCGGACAGACTGGAGGTATTTATGTATGCAGACATTTTTCGGGGCATTCTGATCCCATTTTTGGGAACCGCACTGGGGGCGGCGTGTGTGTTCTTTATGAAACGCACCCTGTCCACGGGAATCCAGCGTGCCCTGACGGGATTTGCTGCCGGCATCATGACCGCGGCTTCGGTGTGGAGCCTGTTGATTCCGGCAATGGAGCAGAGTGCCGATATGGGAAAGCTGGCATTTTTGCCGGCGGTGATCGGTTTCCTGGTGGGAATCCTTTTTCTGCTGGGGCTGGATCACCTGATCCCGCACCTGCACATGAACAGCAGTGAAGCCGAGGGACCGAAAAGCAAACTGAAAAAGACGACCATGCTGGTGCTGGCGGTGACGCTGCACAACATTCCGGAGGGTATGGCGGTAGGCGTTGTCTATGCCGGCTGGGCATCGGGCAATGTGTCGATCACCGCAGCCGCGGCAATGGCACTGTCTATCGGCATCGCCATTCAGAATTTTCCGGAGGGTGCCATTATTTCCATGCCGCTGCGGGCAGAGGGCATGGGAAAGGGCAAGGCATTTTTGTACGGTACCCTTTCCGGCGTGGTGGAACCCATTGGGGCGATCCTGACGATTCTGGCGGCAGGGCTGGTGCTGCCGATTCTGCCGTATCTGTTGAGCTTCGCCGCCGGTGCCATGATCTATGTGGTAGTGGAGGAACTGATTCCGGAAATGTCGGAGGCACCTCATTCCAATGTGGGAACGATTTTTTTCGCCGTGGGATTTGCCCTGATGATGACGTTGGACGTGGCGTTGGGATAATGGAAATGGCCGGTTTTTTGTGGGCGTTTTTCCTTTTTGGAAAACCGCTGCATTTCCGCTGGACAACCCGCCGGAAATGTGCTATACTAAAAGTATTCCCAAACCGTTCGTTTCCGGAACGGAAATTCAAAAAGTCAGGAACGTGATGTAAATGAAGCGATTTCAGCAGAATATCCGGAAAGTGGTGCCGTATGTGCCGGGAGATCAGCCGGATTTTCCCGATATGATCAAACTGAATACCAACGAGAACCCCTACCCGCCGGCTCCGGAAGTGCAGGAGGTTCTGGCAAAGAGTAACGCTGAACAGATGCGGCTCTATCCGGACCCCACCGCACACCAGTTGAATGCTGCCATTGCCGAGGCATACGGCGTAGAGGAAGCACAGGTATTCACCGGCGTGGGCTCGGACGACGTGCTGGCAATGATCTTCCAGACCTTTTTCAACAGCGATCTGCCGATTCTGTTTCCGGATATTACATACGCGTTTTATCCGGTGTGGTGCGACCTGTTCCGGATTCCCTACGAGGTGCAGCCCCTGAACGAGAAGCTGGAGATCGTGCCGGAGGACTACTACAAGCCCAACGGCGGCATTGTGTTCCCGAATCCCAACGCCCCCACCGGCATCGCTCTGCCCTCTGCGGCAATTGAGGAAATCTTGCAGCACAATCCGGAGTCGCTGGTGGTCGTTGACGAAGCCTACGTGGACTTCGGCGGGGAAACCGTTTTGCCGCTGCTGAAAAAGTATGAAAATCTGATCGTGGTGCAGACGTTCTCCAAGTCCCGTGCTATGGCTGGCGAACGAATCGGCTTTGCCATTGGCTCTGTGGAACTGATCAAGGCTCTGCATGATGTGAAGTATTCGTTCAACTCCTACACCATGAACCGTTCCGCACTGGATGCCGGAACCGCAGCTGTGCAGAATGCCGCATACTTGCAGGAGACCACCGCCAGGATCGTAAAGACCAGAGAACACACCAAGCAGGTGCTGGCGGAAATGGGCTTCCGGTTTCCGGACTCCAAGAGCAACTTCCTGTTTGTGACACATCCGGACTGCGATGCACATGAACTGTTCGAGGCACTGCGGGAGGCACATATTTTCGTCCGCTGGTTTGATTCTCCCAGAATCCGGAACTATCTGCGGATCACGATCGGCACCGATGCTCAAATGGAATCGCTGTTCGCATTCCTGCGGGCGTATCTGAAAAAGTAATTTCTGTTGGACAGACATCAAAAAAGGGGAAGCTTCCCGTGAGAAGCTTCCCCTTTTTCAATAGGAGATACATTTATGAAACTGCGGCGTAATTACCGCAGGGGGAGAACCTGTGAATGGACAGATCCCAGCAGGTTTACTGGATCTCGATCTGTTTTACTTCCGGCTTTGCCGGCTGCTTTTTCGGCAGTGTCAGGGTCAGCACGCCGTTTTCATAGGCGGCATCAATGTGTTCCACATCGACATTGCTGATGTCCAGCCGCTGCAAATACTTGCAGAAGCTGCGTTCCCGCTGTAAATAGGTGCCCTTGCTTTCGGGCTGTTCTGCCGTTTTTGTTTCTCCGGATTCGCCGTCCTTCTCGGGGGCTTCTTCGTTCTGTTTCTCTGCGGTATGCTCTGCCGCAATTGTCAGAACATCGCCCTCCAAGGACAGCTTGATTTCCTCTTTCCGGAACCCCGGCATGTCGGCTTCCAGCACATAGCTGTCACCGGTATCCCGCAGGTCGGTTTTCGGCACTTTTGTGATCTCTGTGTCTTTCAGAGAATTCCACAGTGTGTTTGCAAACGGTTGAAAAATGGTCATCATAAGTCATTCCTCCTTGGAATTATCTCCAGCAGTCCATGCTGCTGTTCTTTCTTTGTTCTGTATGCTGTGAAAACAGCACTTTTTCTCTCTGTCTATTTGTCGTGCTCTCTTTGTGCGGTATTGCCTTAGTGGATTTCCAGCTGACGGGAAACCGGAGCAGCCGGCTGCTTTTTCGGCATCGTCAGTGTCAGCACGCCGTTTTCATAAACTGCATGGAGTTTGGAAGTGTCCACATTGCTGATGTCCAGTTTCTGCTCATAGGAGCTGGTGCTGCGTTCCCGACGGAGATAAGTGCCGTCTTTTGCCTTTTCCTCCTCGGTCTTTTCCTTGTGGACGGCGGAAAGTGTCAGAGTGTCGCTCTCTACGCTGATCTTGATCTCGTCCTTCTGGAATCCCGGCAGTTCTGCTTCCAGCACGTAGCTGTCACCGGTGTCCCGAATGTCGGTCTTGCAGGAACTCATCGCTGTGGACTTTTCGCCGAAGAATTCATTCTCCCAGTCCCGCATGGAACGGAACAGGTCATAACCGGTACGTTCAAAAGGTGTCAAATATGTCATCATAAAGCATTCCTCCTATGCATGGTGTTCTGATTTTGTGGTTTGCGGAACGGTGCTGACCGGTTTGCTGTTTGCTTCTTCCGGAGCTCCTTTCCGTTTACAAGTATCATATTACCCCCGCTGTGTGAAAGTTCAAGGTTGGTTCTGTGAAAACTAGATGAAAATTAGCACTCTTAGCAAAAGAGTGCTAACAAGTGCTAATAATGAGTGCTAACTCTGCAAATGCGTATCGAAAAGAAAAACGGGCACAGCATGCTGTACCCGTTTGCAATATTTGTTTCCAACCGATCCGGCTTTTCAATGTGAGATCACTTAAACTGATATACGGCGATATTTTCAAAGCCGTCCAGCAGGGTGTCCATTTTGCGGAATGCAATGGCAGTGCCCTTTGCCACGCAGTGAATGGCATCTTTGGCGACTACGCACTTGACCTGCAAAGTTCGTTCTACCAGCTTCCGCAGACCGCCCAGCATCGCACCGCCGCCAGCCATGAGCACACCGTTTTCGTAGATGTCGCCCACCAGTTCCGGCGGCGTTTCTTCCAGAACCGTCTTGATCGCTTCGATGATGTCGGCGATCACATCTTCCACGGCTTCAAAAATTTCCAGTTCGCTGATCTCCTGCATCTCCGGCAGACCGCTGACCAGATTCCGTCCCTTGACCCATGATGTTACATCGGCTCTGGGGTCGTACAGGTTCGTCATTTCGATTTTCAGCCGTTCCGCAGTGCGTTCGCCGATCAGCAGCTTGTACTTGGTCTGCATGTAGCGGATAATTGCCTGATCCAGCGTGTTTCCCGCCGCACGGACGGAGTGAGAGGTGACAATGCCGTTCATGGAAACGATCGCCACGTCAGTGGTGCCGCCGCCGATGTCCACGACCATGTTGCCCCGTGCCTTGCCGATGTTCACGCCGGCACCGATCAGGGCGGCAATGGGCTCATCGATCAGGTATGCCTTTCGGGAGCCGGCACTCATGGCAGCTTCCACGACAGCACGCTTTTCCACATCTGTGATAAAGGACGGCACACAGATGATGATGCGGGGCTTGGTGAGCCGGTGGCCGGTGACCTGTAAAATGAATTCGCGGATCATGTACTGTGTCATGCGGTCGTCCGAAATGACGCCGCCGGACAGCGGGCGAATGACCTCAATATAATCCGGTGTTTTTCCGATCATCTGATAGGCACGCTTGCCCACTGCAAGTACTTCTTTGGTGTGGGTGTGATAGGCAATGGCAGAGGGCTCGCTAAGCACGACACCCTTTTTTCCTAAGGTGATGACCGTGTTTGCCGTTCCTAAGTCGATACCAATATCTGTTTTGCTCATAGCGATTCCTCCTGTTTCTGGGTGTCCTTGATTTCTCCGTCCGGTTCGTCAGACTGGGAAATCGGAAGTGTCTGCGTGGGCTTCTGCTGTTCCAGCATATCCCGCAGACAGGTATATCGATTCATACGGCGGTTGTTGTCCACCATTTGATAAATGACGTTTTGAGAGCCGATCAGGATCAGCAGCCGTCTGGCTCGTGTGACGGCTGTGTACAGCAGATTCCGGTAGTACAGCTTCGGGAATCCGCCCAGCAGAGGCATGACGACCGCCTGAAATTCGCTGCCCTGACTTTTATGTACGGTGACAGCATAGGCAAGTTCCAGCTGATCCAGCTGTTCAAAGGGATAGGTGGCACGTCTGCCGTCAAATTCTGCAATGACTTCCTGACCTTGCCGGTTGATCGCACGGAGATACCCGATGTCCCCGTTGAAAATGCCGGTGCCGCTTTCGCCGTCCTTGTGCCAGATGATGTCGTAGTTGTTCTTGATCTGCATCACCTTGTCGCCCTCCCGAAAGGTGTACAGGATCGAACGGCATTCCGGCTTGTCCACGGATTTGGGGTTGAGTACCGCCTGTAGCTGCTGGTTCAGTTCAATGACACCCATGCTGCCCTTGCGGGACGGGGTGATGACCTGAATGTCCTCCATGGGGGAGTAGCCATAGGCGTTGGGCAGTCTGGTTTTCACCAAGTCCAGCATCAGCTGTGTTGCGTCCTTTTCCTGTAACCGCTGGAAGAAGAAACAGTCGCTGTCCTTGCGGGACAGGTCGGGGTGTTCGCCCTGAATGATTTTGTGGGCGTTGGTGATGATGCTGCTTTTCTGTGCCTGCCGGAAAATTTCTTTCAGAGCCACCACCGGCACTCTGTCGCTGTGGATCAGATCCCGCAGCAGATTGCCGGCTCCCACAGAGGGCAGCTGGTCGCAGTCGCCCACCAGAACGACCTTGCAGCTTAGCCGCAAGGCACGGAGCAGGTGCTCAAACAGCAGCACGTCTACCATGGACATTTCGTCCACGATCATTACATCGCAGTCCAGCGGGTTGTGTTCGTTGTGCTGGAACCGCATGTTGCCGGACATGTCGTATTCCACCGCCAGCATGCGGTGAATGGTGCTTGCCTCGTAGCCGGTGAGATCAGAAATGCGGCTGGCTGCCCGACCGGTGGGGGCGGCGATCATCACGCGGTAGCCCTGCTTTTCGTACAGTTCGATAATGGCATTCAGCGTGGTAGTTTTACCGGTGCCGGGGCCGCCGGTGAGGATCATAATGCTGCGGGAAAGGGCAGTGACAATGGCTTTTCGCTGCAACGCCGCATACTGCATGCCCTGTTCCTGCTGCTGTGTATCGATCATTTTTTCGAAGATCTCCTGATCTTCCGGTGCACTGAAGTCCTGTATCACACCGATGCGGTCGGCGATATAGCGTTCCGCAATGTAGTAGTCCTCCAGATAGACAAAATCCCGTCCGTTCTTTTCATAGACGTAGAGGGTGTGGTCTTCCAGTGCTGCCGCATAGGCAATTTCAAATTCCGCCTCGTTGACCTGCAAATACTTGCACGCCGTAGGACGGAGCCGATCCAGCGGCAGGCAGGCGTTGCCGCCGTTGGTGTTGTACTGTAAAATATAGCAGATGCCCGCCTGTATCCGCTGGGGAGCATTGTGGGCAAACTGCATGCCCTGAGCCACGGCATCGGCTTTCTGGAAGTCCAGTTCCACGCCGGAGCTGCAAAGCAGATAGGGGTTGGCGGCAAGCATGTCCATGGCACCGGTGCCCCAGTGCTGATAGGCACGCATGGCATATTTGGAACGAATGTCATACTGCGACAGAAACAGCATCAGTGTCCGCAGGGAAAAGATCTGCCGGACTTCTGCGGCGATTGCTTCGCACTTTTTCGGGGAGATGCCCCGAATCTCCAGAAGACGGGTGGGCTCCTTTTCCATGATCTCCAGCGTTCTGTCCCCGAAGTTTTCCACGATTTTTTTCGCCAGCGACGGTCCGATGCCTTTGATCGCACCGGAGGAAAGGTATCGCTGGATATTGAAGGCATCTGCCGGCAGCTTGCGTTCCCAGTACTGTGCCCGAAACTGCATGCCGAAACGGGGGTGCGTGGTGTATTCGCCGTCTACCGACAGCCGTTCGCCTTCTTCGGTTTCTCCCATTTCGCCCACCACAGTGACCAGTGTGCCGTCCGCGTCCAGTTCCAGTACGGTATAGCCGTTATCCGGATTGCAGTACAGCACGTTTTCCACAGTGCCTTCCAGGTGCAGCGTTTTTCTTTCGTTTGGTGTCACTGCGGGTCCCTCCTTTGACAGCGGCAGCAGGCGTTCTGCATTGCTTCTACAGCTGCCGGAATTTGGCTCTCCTGTGGGCGGGAGAGTACACTTCTTTTATTATACCTGTTTTTTCGACAAATTGCAATGACTTTTTTCACAATCTGTGCCGCTTCCAAAAATTTTCGTCAACTCCGACAGACGGCAATAGCAAAAGTCCTTGTGCCGGCTGCAAAACGCTGTACATGCCGGTTCCAGCGAGCCGTCCGGTGTCGCGTCCACCAGCCAGACTGTCCGCACCATGTCGCGGTCCGTCCACGTCAGCTGTGCCGCCAGTGCTGCACATTGTGTTTCCCACTGCTGTGGATTTTCCAGCAGGGCAAGGGTCGCCATATGTCGGGGCAGCTCATGGGAAAACAGCCGCCGGCACAGTCCCAGTGCTGCTAGTGCCGTGATCGCCAGCAGCCCGAACACCAGCAGGCAAACCAATCCGTTCATCTGTGACACCTCTCTTTCAGTGGTTCCCAAATATCCCCACCATCGGCGGGAACAGACTGAAGATCCCGAAGCAGACGGCAACGCCTGCAAACAGCAGGATCCCCAGCCATGAACCGCCTTTGGCGTGGGGCGTGTGTTTCCATGTCCAGAATGCCGTCACTGCCGCACCCAGCACAAATGTGAGAATATCTGCCCAGAGCCAGTGCCTGCCGCAGATGCCGGTATAGGTGTAAAAGAGGGCAGTAATAGTCAGCATGCCCAGCAGTGCTCCCTCTGCCCGTGTCAGGACGTAGCCCTTCCAGCGGTGTCCTACCCAGATGTACTCCCAGACGGTGTAGACCAGCACCGGAAAGAACAACAGTTTCAGATGTTCCCACGGACTTTCGCTGATCGCGGCATACAGTCCCACGACCCGATTTTCTCCTGTCCAGCCGTACAAAAAATGGAGCACTGTCCCAAAGACAATGCTCCATAGAAATCCGATCCAGACACTTCTGCGGAATTCCTGCATCACGCATCACCTCAATACCAAGGTATGCAGCATGCCGGAATCTGGTGCATGAGAGTCTGTTTCGCATCTTCCTACACGCATCTTGCGTGCATATTTTCCGAGATATTTCGGGAAAATACTCGAAAATCCACAAAGGATTTTCTCCGTTTTTCCCTTCATCTCTCGAAAAATCTGACGACGCAATCTGCATGCGTCAGATACGAAACAGACTCTTAGATCTGTTCTTCTGCCGGTGCTTCCAGCCCGAACTTTCTCCGGACTGCATCAACGATCAGGTCTGCCGTGCCCTCTACGCCCAGCAGGTTGCTGTTGAGAAACAGGTCGCGGTAACGGGTGTTGTTCACTTCACAGCCGGTGTGCGAACGGTAATATTCCGCCCGTGCCTTGTCCACTTCTTCAATGATTCGCTGGGGTTCTGCGGTGGCAAGCCCCAGCGTCAGAATACTGTTGCGGATTCTTGCCTGATAGGGGGCAAAGATGTAGCAGCGTATTACGTTTTCCCGTTCCCGCAGCAGATAGTCCGCACAGCGGCCGATGATGACGCAGTTTTCCGTTTCGGCGTGCTGTAGCACTAACTTGCTCTGTACCTCGAACATGCGGTCCTTTTTCAGAGAACTGCCGATGCCCAGCGGGTACGCCATTTTATAGTAGCCGGAGGAACTCATGCCGTTTTTGCTGAACTCCACCAGAGAGTGCAGAGTGCTGTCGATTTCCTCTGCCTCTTTTTCCAGTACATTTCTGTCGTATAGGGGAATGCCCAGCTTTTTTGCCGTAGCAATGCCGATGTCCCGCCCTCTGCTGCCGAACTGCCGTGTAATTGTGATCACATAATTTTGCATGGATAAAAGCCCCTTTCTCTTTGAAAATCGTATGATATTGCTCATCATATTCATGATACCACAAACTGTTCCGTTTGTAAATATGGAATATTACACGAGAAACACTCTGGAATTTTGGGAAACTTGGCAGTTTTTCGGCGGAATCCACGCTTTTGCAACAGACTCGAAAAAACATGCAGGATTCTGCCGGCGAGTTTGTCCGGAGCCGGCTTTTTTCGGAAATATAACGGAGAATGCAATTGCATCTTTCTGACTGCATTTTTTTACAGTTTAATTACAATACACAAAAAGGTGTTGTAATTTTGACAATTGTTGTGTATAATAATATGTAGACAAAAGAACTTGTGCCGCCGCAGATTTGGCATAGTTCGGGCAGACCGCAGAAGGATGCTGCCTGAAATCCCTGTAAGAATGTGAAGTGATCTCATGAAAAAAATTCTGTTTATGACGATACAATCTGCCGCGATCTGGACGGCTATGGCGATGCTGCTGTATACCGTAGGAAAAATGCACATGGACAGCAGCCTGTTTTTGCCGCTGACTGCCGGCGTTCTGCGGTAGATTTTCTTTTGTACAACACCGCACAAAGCCCGCCTGACGGCTTTGCACGCAATCTGCGTGCGGATTTTCCGTCATATTGCCCTAGGCAATCTGCCGAAAAATCTGACAACGCACCTTACGCACAAGCTTTGTGCGGTGTTGCCCTTGCAATTTTTCTGCGTTTGTGGTACAATAAAAATGATCTGGAGGCACACCATGCACAGCAGCCGAAATGATTTGGCAGGGCTGTCGCTGGAAAGAGCATACAGAGTTACAATGTACCAGTGCTCCGGAAATATCTGATTTTGTGAGGAAAAAACCATGGTAGTCATTGAAATGGCAAACGGCAAGAAGATTAAGATCGAACTGTATCCGGAAATTGCACCGATTTCCTGTGAAAACTTTGAAAAGCTGGTAAAGCAGGGCTTTTATGACGGACTGATTTTTCACCGCGTGATTCCGGGATTTATGATTCAGGGCGGCTGTCCGGACGGTACCGGCATGGGCGGCCCCGGCTGGAACATCAAGGGCGAATTCGCTGCAAACGGTGTCAAGAACGACCTGAAGCACACCCGCGGCGTACTCTCCATGGCTCGTGCCATGAACCCCAACTCTGCCGGCTCCCAGTTCTTCATCATGCATGAAGACGCTCCGCATCTGGACGGACAGTATGCAGCATTCGGCAAGGTCGTAGAGGGCATGGACGTGGTAGACGAAATTGCTTCCGTCAAGACCGACTACAACGATAAGCCGCTGGAACCGCAGGTTATGAAAAAGGTTACGATCGAGGAATAAGGAAGCTCCGCATAAAGCCGTCAGGCGGGCTTTATGCAGTGTTTCCCTTGTACGATTTTGCCTGTATACAACGAAATTGCCGCAGTCAAGATGCCGGAAACGGTATCTGCTGCGGCAATTTGGATTCACTGGTAAGTTGTTAGGGCAATACCGTGCAAAGTCGCCAGACGCTCTTTGTGCGGTATTGCCTTAGGAAGGACGCGAACAACATTATGGCATATAAAACGAAACAGCGGGAATATATTCTGGCATTTCTGCAAAACAGTGCGGGACGGCATATCACAGTGGCGGAACTGGTGCGGCATTTGCAGGACAACGAAACACCGGTGGGAACGGCGACGGTCTACCGGACACTGGAGCAGCTGGTGGAAGAGGGCATTGTGCGAAAATATGTGCTGGACGGAAAAAGCAGTGCCTGCTATCAGTTCCTCTCCGGAGAACCCCACGCCTGCACGGAACATTTTCACTTGAAGTGTACCCAGTGCGGGCAGTTGTTTCACGTCAGCTGTGATTACCTGAACCAGCTGGGGGAACACTTGCTGGAGCACCACGGCTTTGTCATCGACCATACAAAAACCGTGCTGTACGGGCTCTGTGCCGCGTGTGCCAAGAAAAAATCGTGATGTACGGGTGCAGTGCGAAGCTGCACCCCTGGCTCTGGAGTTATCCCAACGGTGCGGTAGGCTGGTTGGGGTGATAGGGCCGTTCATAGATGCGAACCGGGGCATTATCGAAAGCGATATTGTCCCGTTTTTCCTGTAGCACCTGGTGAGGCGTATAGATCTTCATCTCTGCCTCGGCACTCTGTCTGGCTTTTTCCTGTTCCGGATTCATGGTGTCACCTCGTCATTACAAGTAGGCTTTGAGGCGTTCCATGTACGCCTCCTCGTGGCGGACGAATGCTTTTCCCTGTCGTTTCAGCTGGTCAGAAATGTCCGGACTGTTGTGGAGCACTTCCGTCAGCTGTACCACGCCGGTGTTGGTGCCTTTGAGCATCAGCTTGGCGATCTCATTGGCAGAAGCCCCGCCCAGACAGTGCAGCTGAATATTGGCATTTGCCCAGAACTTTGCCATGTCGCTTTGCTGGACTGGCTGCACATGAGCCTGCTGCATCTGGCTGCGGATCTCCTCTTTGCGGGACTGGTAGAATTCCAGCTGTTTGCAGAGCTCCTGCCGCAGGTTGGGGTGGTCTGCCTTGGGGAGAATGGTGCTGGTGGCATCGGCTCCCATAACGGCATTCTTGTAGAATTCGTCCAGTACGTGTTGTTCCTGTGAAGTCATCGGTCGAACCTCCTTTTCGGGGAATGGACAGAAACGCTGTCAGCAACGGTTCTGTCCCTGTGTCTAGTATCCCCGCTGACGGGAGAGATATGCCGTATCAATCATTTCCATGGGAGGTGGAATATGGAATTCAAAAATTTTGCAAAGGCTCTGGGCAGCGATTTGTTTGCAGAGATCCTGTGCCTGTTTCTGGCAGTAACGCTTTCGGCAGTGGGCGGCGGTCTGTTTCGGCTCATCAGCTGTATCTGTACCATTGCGGTACTGATCTGTGTCTGTGTCAACTATGCCCTGAGCCGCTCCCGCGAAGACCAGCACAAAAAGCGGAAAAATACGATTGCCGTCCAGCTGTTTTACAGCGGCTCGGTGCTGCTGCCGTTTTTGCTGCTGGGCATCTCTCTGCTGCTGGCGAGAGCCGGTGTGCTGCCGGATACGTGGTACCGGTGGTACAAGCTGTTGAATGCTCCGTTTTTGCAGCTGTGCAATCTGTGCAGTGCAGACGTGACAGCTTCGTCCCTGTCGTGGGGAAAGACAGTATTTCTGGCAGTGTGGAACCTGCTGCCGCCGGCAGTGGTCTGGGTGACTTATGCATTGGCGAGAAGTGGTTTCCTGCCGGAAGAACTGCAATATCAGCGGAAAAAATCGTTCCGTTCATGATCGGGACAGATAGCTTTGCAGAGGCAGATGCTCTGCGGGCAGGTAGGTTTCCTCTGCCAGTTCCGGCAGAACGGTCTGCCACTGCTCCGGTGATTCCAGAAGCAGCAGCTTCTGGCTGCGGGGCAGCTGCTTGAAAGCGTATTCAAATCGTGCAGCAGCAGTGCGGGTTTCTGTGCTCCACACTTGCAGCAGTTCCTCCGGCGGATGACTCCTGGTGTATTTGGCACCGCCGGCAAGCTGCCCGCAGTGCTGCCGCATTCGCCGCCGCAGGTCTGGGGTGATGCCGGTGTACAGGGTATCTCCTGTGCAGTGCAGCACATAGATCAGATATGGCATGGTGACAAGGCCTCCTTTTGCCGATATTATACCACAGAAATTCCGTTTCTGTCAAAACCGTGTTTCCTTAAAACGACTGCCTTTGTATCATTTCTTGTGAAATTTGCTGTTTTTTCAAGGATTTGCAGGAACTTTTTTGAAAAAATATCCGGTTTACAGCCCTTTTAAAATGTGTTATAATAAAAAGAGCATACCGATGTATTTCCGAAGGTATGCGGTTGCAGATCATTTTCTCGGAATTGGCTGCGGTCGTGCAATGATACGGGCAGAAACAATTCCAATCCAATTACATTAGGAGTATTACAGAATGAGTAAAAAAAGCAGAGAAAGAACGCCGGAATTGGAAGAAATTGCGGCACAGCTGGGAAGCATGAACACACAGGAAGACGACACTATTACGATTCCGGTAGTTGAGATCTTCCGGCAGCTGAAAAAGTATTTTTTGCCGTGGGTGCTGGTTGCTGTCATTTTTGCAGGATTGGTATTCGGCGGTTCTATGGTAGTGTCCAGCAGCAAGGCAAGCCCGCTGACTGCAATGGTGGGATTCACTTTTGACGGCATTGAAAACGGCCTGGACCCGAACGGAAATGAGTTTAATGCGAACTCCCTGAAGTCGCCGGCGATCATTGAAGAAACGCTTTCGGATCTGAACATGGATGTCAAAAAAACAGATGCGATCCGGAATAATATCACCGTTTCCGGTGTGGTTCCGGAAGATGCCATCGACAAACTGACTGCTTATGAAAGCGTTTTTTCCAACACGAACTCCATTGAAGCAGCACAGAAAATCATGGACGTTTCCTATTTCCCGACACAGTTTGAGGTACAGTTCTCCTATGGTGATTCCGGTATGTCCCGCTCTCAGGCAGCGGATTTCCTGAACACCATGCTGAACAACTACAAGATCTATTTTATGCAGACTTACGGATATAATCAGGCATTCGGTGATGCTTTGACTGCTGTAGATTATACCGGTTATGATTACCCGCAGGCACTGGATGTACTGTCCAGCAGTCTGGATTCTCTGAAGAAGTATATTTCTTCTCTGTCCTCCAACGACAACACCCGCTTCCGTTCTACAAAGACCGGCTATACCTTCTCTGACCTGAGTGAAGCAACAGCAACTTTGCAGAGCGTGGACTATTCCAGCCTGTATTCTTACATCATGGGCAAGAACGTTACCAAGGACAAGGATTCCCTGGCAACATATTATCAGTATCGTATTGACAGCCTGAACCGCAGCCTGAACAGTGCCAAGGAACGGCTGAGCACGATCACCGATTCTATCAACAACTACAAAAAGGATTCCATGGTAGTTATGGCAGGCGGTTCTGCTGACAATACCGGAACCGTTCTGACACAGCCGTCTACTGCATATGACGATCTGATCACACAGCGGACTGATGCACAGAGCAGTGTTTCTTCTTTGCAGCAGCAGATCAGCGATTATCAGACACGTCTGGACAAGTTGCAGAACACCCCGCTGGGAAGCAAAAAGGAAGAAGAAAAAGTAGAAACAGACATGAAGAACGTTTGCGACAAGATGAATCAGCTGATCAATGATGTCAACGAAACCGCAGACGATTACTTTGAAACTGCATCGTACACCAATGCGTACAACATTCTGGTGCCGGCAAGCGGCAGCGTTTCCAGTTCTGTATCCAACGCGATTTCCAACATGATTCGTCCGATGCTTATCGTAGAAGCACTTCTGCTTGTAGCATATCTGGTATTTGCAGTCGTGCGTGCCTTCATGGTATCGTACCGTCGGGACAAGCTGGTTCCTGTTGCTGTAGAAGAACCGGCAAAGGAAACCGTTTCGGTAGAGGCTGATTCTGCTTCTGACGATAATGATGAAAAGGAAGAATCCAAGGCGTAACGATTTCGCATTACATAAAATTGCACAACCAATCAAAGACGGCTGCCCGTGACATGCGGGCGGTCGTCTTTTTTGATGCAAACTGTGAAAATAATTGTAAAAAGGCTTGCGAATTTTTTGAAAATATGATATACTGTACGTAAACAATGCGGCGAACGCGTTTTTGCAAGGAGGCGATGCAAATGCAGAAAAAAACCAGGCGATTTGAGAGAACGGCGGCATCGGTGTGCAAGGAATATGCCATTCTGACGCTGGCAACACTGGTGATGTCCGCAGGAACCTATCTTTTCAAATTCCCAAACAACTTTTCCTTTGGCGGTGTTACCGGTCTGGCAGTGGTGCTGAGTGCTGTTTCACCGCTGTCTGCGGGAACGTACAATTTTATCATCAATATGGCACTGCTGGTGCTGGGATTTCTGTTTCTGGGGAAAGGCTTTGGCGTAAAGACGGTGTATATCAGCGTTCTGATGTCCGTGGCACTGTCTGCGGCGGAAAAGCTGTTTCCCATGTCCGGACCGCTGACTGACCAGCCGGTTCTGGAACTGATTTTTGCCATTGCCATTCCGGGCATCAGCTCCGCAATCATGTTTAACATGGGTGCTTCCAGCGGCGGCACGGACATTGTCGCCATGATCCTGAAAAAGTATACCTCTATGAATATCGGGACCGCTTTGCTGGCGGTGGACCTGCTGATTGCCGTTTCAGCCTGCTTTGTGTTCGATATTACCACCGGTCTGTTTTCCCTGTGCGGCTTGTTTACGAAAACCATTGTCATTGATACCGCCATTGAAAATATCAACCTGTGCAAATACTTCACCATTGTCTGCAAAGACCCCACGCCGATCTGTGACTTTATCCACACAGAACTGGGGCGAAGTGCGACGCTGTTTACCGCAGAGGGAACATACAGCGGACAGGAGGAATATATTGTACTGACCGTCATGAAACGAAGCCAGGCTGTGCAGCTGCGAAACTATATCAAAAAGGTACAGCCCCAGGCGTTCATGATGATTACCAACAGTAGTGAAATTATCGGAAAAGGATTCCGCAACACCATATAAAACAAAACAACCCCGCACAAAATTTGCCTTTCGGCTTTTTTGTGCGGGGTTATTTTCAGTTATGAAAGGAAATATTCTTTCGCAATTAGTCGTTGAAGTAACGCTTCAGGAAGCCGGCAAATGCACAGCCGTGTCTTGCCTCGTCCTTTGCCATTTCGTGTACAGTGTCGTGGATCGCGTCCAGATTCAGCTGCTTTGCCTTTGCTGCCAGAGCCTTCTTGCCGGCACATGCACCGTTTTCCGCAGCGACACGCATTTCCAGATTCTTCTTGGTGGAATCGGTAACCACTTCGCCCAGCAGTTCTGCAAACTTTGCAGCGTGTTCTGCTTCTTCATAAGCAGCCTTTTCCCAGTACAGACCGATTTCCGGATAGCCCTCACGGAAAGCGACGCGAGCCATTGCCAGATACATGCCGACTTCAGAGCATTCGCCGTTGAAGTTTTCCCGCAGACCCTGCACGATTTCTTCGTCTACGCCCTGTGCCACGCCGACAACGTGCTGATCAGCCCATGCCAGATTTTCTTCCTTCTGCTCCACGAACTTGTCTGCCGGTGCACCGCAGAGAGGACATGCTGCCGGAGCAGATTCGCCTTCGTATACATAACCGCAAACAGAACATACAAACTTTTTCATGAGTAACTACCTCCATAAAATATCATTTGCCAGGAGATCTTTTTGTCCCCCTCAGCTTGTCTTTATTATAGCATAAGAATAATTCCTTGTCAAGATGTATTCTCAACTAGTTACAAAAAATTAACATATAGATTTTTAGGGCAATACCGCACAAAGATTGTGCGACAGATGCGTGCGGGAAGATACGAAACAGGCTCTGAAGGGAAATTTGCAAGCAGATGGCGTGCAAAGTCGCCAGACGCTCTTTGTGCGGTATTGCCTTAGGGAAACACGGATTAAAGCTTGTGTATAGGATTCATCGTCAGGCGGGCTTTATGCGGTATTGCCTTATGTCACTTGACACACTTGTTATTTTGCATTATAATAAGTATCACGATTACGGAGAAATATGGGCAACTACGCACAGGCTCTCAGAAAGGGGAACGGTGATGAAAAAGAGAAGATTTGACTGGCTGCGAAAGACCAGTTCGGCAGATGTGATGAACCCGAAAAATTATGAATATCGGCTGAAACAGCTGGACGATGACAATCCGGCAGAACAGAAAGAAGCATATACGTGGTTTCAGAAGCACGCAGAAGAAGGCGATGCATCTGCACAGTATCAGACCGCAATGTGTTTTCTGCATGGAGTTGGTGTGGAAAAAGATGAGGAACAATTCCTGTATTGGCTCACAAAGTCTGCGGAACAGGAGTACGGCGAGGCACTGACGACAATGGGGATTCATTATTTCTATGATTTTGATGCCGTAGAAGAAACAGAACAGGGGATTCCGTGGATGGAACGTGCCATAGAACAGCACGATGATAATGCGGCTGCGATATTGGGTGTATATCTTGTGGAAACTCCGAAAGAGGACTGCCATGAGGAAGAACGCAGGCACCGCGGCTTTTTGTTGCTGCAATCTTCTGCTCTGGAAGGCAACCTTGAAGATCATCTGCGGATACAGGCGTTTTTTGAATTAGGGCATTGTTATTATTACGGCATTGGAACAGAAACAAATATTGAAGAAGCTTATACGTGGTATGCCCGTGCTGCGGAATCGGGGAGTGAAGGTGCTCAATATTTGGCGGCATCTTTGATACTGGACAAGCGGTGTTCTGAAACGGATACCGCAAAAGCCATTGCGTGGCTGCGGCAGGCAGCAGAACAGGGCTGTATGTATTCCACGATGCGGTTAGGGGAATGCTATCTGGAAGGCAACGTGGTGCCCAAAGATGCGGAAGAAGCTTTTCAGTGGTTTCAGAAGTCAGCGGAGCTTGGCAACCCCGCTGCGGTCAATATGGTGGGACGCTGCTATATGGACGGGAACGGCGTAGAGCAAGATCAGGAAAAGGCATTTCAGTATTTTCAGAAGGCATCAGAAGCTGGTGACGAATCTGCTATGTTTAATCTGGCAGACTGTTATTTCAACGGGCTGGGAACGGAGCAGTCCGAAGAACAGGCAGTCCCGTGGTATCAGAAAGCCGCCGAAGCGAACATTTCCATTGCCCAGTACATGCTGGGAACCTGTTATCATTTTGGAAAGGGCGTTTCGCCGAATGAAGAACTGGCACTGCACTGGCTTCGAAAAGCTGCTGAACAGGACTATGTCGGGGCACAGTACGCATTGGGCACGCTTCTGTTCCGGAATGAGGATAGCGGAGAAAACGATGCCGAAGCAGTCCGTTGGCTGGAACGTGCCGCAGAACTGGGCGATATTGGTTCTCAGGTGAAGCTGGGCGTTTGCTATCAGGATGGATACAACGTGCTGGAGCAGGGAAAGGTCTGCTTCAAGGAGGACATGGAAAAAGCAGTGGAATTGTTTCAGAATGCTGCGGAACAGGGCGATGCAGAAGGACAATTCCAGCTTGCCAACAGCTATCGTTTCGGTTTAGGCGTGAAAAAGAATGTGCCGAAAATGCTGTACTGGCTGCGGCTGTCTGCCATGCAGGGCTATGCAGAGGCACAGTATGCACTGGGGATCTGCTATCAGGACGGTATCGGTGTAAAAGCGGATATGGAGAAGGCAATGGACTGGTATGAGCGTTCCGCTGCCCAGAATTATCCCGATGCCATTTGTTCCGTGGGCATGTACTATCTGGACGAGGAGGACGATGTGGAAACTGCCAAGCGTCTGGTGTATAAAGCGGCCCAGATGGACTGTCCGGAAGCACAGTATTTAATGGGTATGTTTCTCTATGAGGGCGATGACAGCGAAGAAGATGAGGAAGCTGTCGCATGGTTTCGAATGGCAGCACGGTATCAGAATCACGGCGGTGCCATGGGCATGCTGGGCTATTGCTACATGAACGGCACCGGTGTAGAGCAAGACGACGAAATGGCAAGGGTCTGGCTCAAAAGAGCGGCAGAGTGTCGGGATTATGATGCCATTGAACTGCTGAAAAATTACTACATGATCGACGACTACGACGATTTCGAATACGAAGATTACGGCGATGAGCCGGAGTATGATGACGAGGACGACGACTGGGAAGATTAAAGGCAATACCGCACAAAGATTGTGCGGTATTGCCTAAAACCGGAATCCCCGCATATCCTGTCCCTCCAGTGTCAGCAGGTCGATCTTCCGGCGGTCATTGCCGAAATAGCCGCCCAGCTTGCCGTTGGCACCGACCACCCGATGACAGGGAATGAAAATGGCAATGGGGTTTCGTTTCATGGCACCGCCTACCGCCTGTGCGGACATCTTGGGAATGCCCATTTCCCGTGCAGCTTCCTGTGCCAGCATGCCGTATGTGGCAGTGCAGCCAAAGGGAATCTGCTGTGCCAGCCGCCAGATCCGCAGCTGAAACGGCGTTCCAGCCGGACGGAGCAGGGGCGTAGTTTCCGGAGCCTTGCCATTGAAGTAGGTGTCCAGACAGCGGCACACGCTTTCCAAAAACGGTGTAGGTGACTGCGGCAGTGTTGCCGGCACATCAAAAGCCGCTTCTGTCAGAGCATTGTCCTCGGCAGTAAGGCGGATATTTCCCAGAGGGGAATGGTAGATCAACTGTGTTTGCATAAGATGTTCCTTTCTTTACATGATATACAAATACAGCCCGAGAATAACAGTGGCAATACCGCACAAAGAGCGTCTGGCGACTTTGCACGGTATTGCCCAGTATTCTCGGGCTGTTGTTTTTTGGTGTTATGCACAGGCAGTTTCCAGTGCGATTCGCATCATATCGGTGAAAGAAGTCTGTCGTTCTTCTGCGGTGGTGGATTCGCCCCGCAGCGGACAGTCCGAAACAGTTACGATGCACAGGGCTTCCTTTCCGGCGGCAGCAGCATTCATGTACAGTGCAGCCGACTCCATTTCCGTGGCGAGCACGCCCATTTTCGCCCACTGCGGCAAAGGGCTTGGCTCGTTGTAAAACACATCGGTGGAGAGCAGGTTGCCCACATGCACCGGAATCCCCAGCCTGCCGGCAGTCTGGTAGGCTTGTTCCAGCAGGGCGAAGGAGGCGATAGGGGCGTATGTGCCGGCGAGGTGATACTGTGCTGCATAGTTGGAGTCCGTACAGGCAGCCTGTCCCAGTACCACATCACGGAGGTGAATGTGGTCGGCAACGCCGCCGGCAGTGCCGATGCGGAGAATCCGGTCTACGTCATACTCGTGGAACAACTCATAGGAATAGATGCCGATCGAGGGCATGCCCATGCCGCTGCCCTGTACGGAAACCGGTACGCCGTGATAGGTGCCGGTGTAGCCGTACATGCCGCGGACGGTATTGTAGCATACCGCATTTTCCAGAAAATGTTCTGCGATGAATTTCGCTCGCAGCGGGTCGCCGGGCATGAGTACGGTTTTGGCAATGTCGCCTTTGGCGGCTGCGTTATGAGGGGTTGCCATAAAAATCAGTCCTTTCACATATAAAATGAGGTTATTTTCTGCGGCGAAGCTGTCCCAGTGTCTGGGTGACAGCGTTGAAGTTGTACAGCACCATAAAGACAAATCCCACAGCCAGAATCAAAATCCACATAGGCGGAGCCTCCACCACGACAATGCCCAGCAGGAACAGGGCGGCGGTGTTGGCGGCGAATTTGGCGTGGTTGACCGGAAACGGAACATACTTCCGTGCGTCCACGATCCGGATACAGTAGCAGACAAAGTAGCTGGCGAATGTGGCAATTGCCGCACCCATGATGCCCCAGATGTGAATGAGGATAATGTTCAGCACGATGTTCACGATTGCGGCCACCAGACTGGTCCAGAACGAGTGTGTGGTGTGCTGGGTCGCAGAGTAAACGCTGCTCAGGAACTGGTTGAAGCACATCATCAGCACGCCTACGATCAGTACCGGCGTATAGAGGAATGCGGTGGCGTATTCCGGATAGGTGTTGGAATCGATCAGAATGTTGGACAGGATCCGGACAAATACGATCAGTCCGGCACTGGCGATAAACATGAACGACTGGTAGGTATCGAATACACGGTGATAGAACCGGCTTCTGTCCTTGGAGTCGTTTTCCTCAATGGCGGACATGTTCCACGCCTGAAAGAAAATCGTGGAAATGGTGGAGATCAGGTTCGGGATCTTGGTGGAAACACCGTAGATACCGGCGGCAGTTTCGCCCACCAGTCCTGCCGGACCGGACATGTACCGGATAAACAGCCGGTCGGAAAAGCCGGTCACCAGCCACAGCAGGGCGGACGGGATCAGCGGAATGGAAAACCGCAGCATCATGCGTAAGATCTTCTTGTCCATGTACCGCAGCCGGAAGTACCGGTGCAGTCCGGCGACCGCCCACAGGAACAGCCCCGACAGCAGGTCGGACAAGATCACGGAGATCAGGAAGCCTGTTACACCTAGATGGAATCCCGCAATAAAGGTCACATTGAACAGGAACAGGGTCAGCGTGGCGAGTATGCCGTCTATGGCAAACAATCGCACCAACCCTCGTGCCCGCACAAACTGGGAGGCGATCTGTCGGAATCCGGAAGTGATACAGTAGATCACCAGCAGCACCACATAGCCCTCTGTATAGGGCAGCAGGGTGAGTGCCGGCGAAAGCAGCAGCAGAATGCCGATGCCGAACAGCTCTGTCACACAGGCGGAAGTAAAGACCTTGCGGTTGTCGAAGTTTTTGTCAATGCCGTAGCGAATGACTGCATCGGCAATGGAAAAAGTAATGATCGGAATCAGAAAGTTTGCGGTCTGTTCCAGCAGCTCCTTCGTGCTGTTGTCGCCGGGGTTGATGTTTCCCGTATAAAGCCGCGTCAGCAGCAGGAGCAGAATCTTGGAACCGAATGAGCCGATCGCAAATATCAGCGTATTCGAAACGAGTTTTTTGTATTTGTTCATGAAAGCCCACCTTTATCTGTGTTTCACCGCACCGGAAAATCTGACAACGCCTCTTATGCACAGGTTTCGCACAGTTGCCTGTCATGCCGTCGATTTTTTCGGTGCTTCTTCTTATTATAACATAAATCGATGCAAAATGGAATCTTTTTTTGCAAATCTCTGCCGGAAAACAGAATTTGTGCATCTTTTACAATTTGATGATCGCAAAATTGTACATATATACAAACCTCAAAAATTTTTTCTGGAAAGTGCAACATTTCGGGGTGCTCGATTGTGTATATAGTGAAGGGATTTTTTGTGGGGTGAAGAACCCCGCAGAAATGGGCGATCAGAAATCGTCCGAAAGGAACGGAAATGTGAAATCATAATGGAAACACTGCATAAAGCTTGTGCGTAAGATGCGTAGTCAGATTTTTCGGCAGATTGCATAGAAATTCCGCAGGCATACTGCCGTATGGCAAGGGATTTCTGGGCAATATGACGGAAAATCTGCAAGCAGATTGCGTACAAAGCCGTCAGGCGGGCTTTATTCAGTGTTTCCATAATACATGGACAGGCAGCGGAGCAGGAGTACTTCTCCGCCTGTGGATCTGATGCCGCGAAGGGACAGCAAGGGAAAGCTGGCGGGATCGGGCGTGTGTCTGCTGTCGGTCGATGTGCAGTGGAAACACTGATGAAAGAAACTTGCCGCGGAAAGGATGACAGGTGAATTTCATCAGTGCTTCCCACAAGAGGCGTTCACATCAAAATGCGAACGCGATCGAGAGAGCGTGGCTCTCGTTTCTCATTTCCTCTGTTTGGCAGTGTTCCTGCGGGAATGCTGTCAGATGCGTATCGGCAAAAACGAGGGACATTTGCTATATTCCCTCATTATTTGCTTTATATACATATTACGTCTAAAAATATGCGGTATGATGGAAATGGAATGCGTTGTGTGGCAGGTGTGTGCCTGTCGAATGCATGTGCAACAGCATGCCAGTGTATTATATGCCGAAATGTAGACGATAGGGGGTATTCCCGTGCCGCAGGACGAAGCCGCGTTTGCGAAGTTTTATGCACGGCATGTCGATACGGTATATCGTATGTGCTACATACGGATGAAAAATCAGATGGATGCGGAAGATGTGACGCAGGACGTTTTTTTGCGGGCGATGCAGCAACCGCAGCTTTGGTCAGATGATGACCATGCCAGAGCATGGCTGTTGGTGACTGCGTCGAATCTTTGTAAAAATGCGATGCATCACTGGTCACGGACCAAGCGGGAAGAAGTCGAAGACTGGGAGGCAACTCTTGGAACAACGGCATCGCCGGATGAGGTTTCTGCTGTGATGTCGGCAGTAATGGGATTACCGGATCAATACAAGACCGTAGTGTATTTATTTTATTATGAAGGGTATTCCGGAGCAGAAATTGCCGGAATGCTGGGAAAAAAAGAATCCACAGTTCGTTCGATGCTGCACCGCGGCAAGAAGATACTGTTGAAAGCTTTAGGAGGTGAGCCGTATGCAGAAGCAGGAAGATGAAAAGCTGGAACGCCGTCTGCATCAAGTGATGGAGCAGATCCAGCCCGATGAAGATGCGAAAGATCGCATGTATCTGGAGATCATGCGGCGTGCCTCTGTTGCTGAAACACCGCCGGCAAAGCCGAAGCCGTGGTATCTCCGGTGGCAGACCAGTGCCGGAGCCTGTACCGCAGCACTGCTCTGTGTCGTTGTGGTGGCGGCGGCAGTGCACGGGAGAATGCCGCAGGGCGGCACCGGTCAACTGGATATTGTTTCTCCCACAGTGACGACACAGGCTTCTGAACTGCCGGCAGACACGGAGCAGCCGGACGAAACAGAAACAAGACCGCAGACAGAAACCACTGCCGCAGAAACCGGCGTGACAGTGCACTCTGCGGGAAATGCCAGTGCTGCCGCGGAAAGCAGTACTGTTCCGGCGGAAGATGAAATCGTTTCTCCGGAAATCACCGTGCCGCAGAAGCCGCAGCAGCAGGAAACCCAGCCGGTCGTGACGACTGCGGCTCCGCATACCAAACCGGTGCAGACCACTGCCGCAGCAACGACTGTTCCGAAAGCGGAAACCACTGCGGCACCGGAAACGGTCACCGAACCGCCGGCAACCACAGCGTCATCTGTGGAAACTGTGCCGATCCGGCAGAACATCTATCTGTATTATAAGCTGACGTGGGAGGGAAATCCCTACGATACAGATTATATGGAAGTGTCCAGCAGTTCTCTGGATCAGTATTTGGGATACGGCGTGACGCGGGGCAATGATGTGGAAGATACGTATACCGTGTTGATCTACTCTATTGTCGGCGTGGATCCTGTACAGCAGGTAGCAGTACAGTATGCAGGGGAAGAAAAGTATTATGTTTTCACGATCCAGTGAATATAAGAGCTTATTGAAAAAATGAAATCCGGAATCGGTGTCACTAATCTGCCGTGGCACCGAATTTTTTTTTAGGGCAATACCGCACAAAGATTGTGCGACAGATGCGTGCGGGAAGATACGAAACAGGCTCTGAAGGGAAATTTGCAAGCAGATGGCGTGCAAAGTCGCCAGACGCTCTTTGTGCGGTATTGCCTTAGGAAACACTGAATAAAGCTTGTGCAGTGTTGTTTTATCGGAAATATTGTCTTGACAAATCTGTAAAAAAACAGTATACTAGAACAGGAACGCTGAATATGCGGTATTTTTTTCTGATAACGGGGGTATCAAATTGGCAACCAAACGAGTAAAACAACTGGAAAAATTCCTGATCGGACTGGGAATTGCTTTGCTGGCGATGATCATCATCTGCATTATCGTGGTCAGCCGTGCGGACAAGGTTTCTGCACCGGACGCGATTCCGATTCTGACGACAACGACGACAACGACAACGACGACAGTCACCACGACCACGACGATCACATATGATTACACCATGCACATCGATATGGAAAAGGTCAAGCAGCATCATGAGAAAAATCCGGACGTTGTGGGCTGGGTCTATGTCAATGATACACCCATTGATTACCCCATTGTACAGAAGGACGACAATGCATATTATATCGACCGTGACTGGGAGGGCAATCACAGCTCTGCCGGCAGTATCTTCGAGGACTTCCGCGGCAAGATCGGCGAAACGGAAAACACCCTGCTCTATGGGCATAACATGGGAAATGGCTCCATGTTCCACTCGGTCAAGAGTTTCAAGGAAGAAGAATGGGGCAGACAGCACATTTATTTCGAGGTGGCAACACTGGACAAGCGGTATCTGTACCGCATCGTGGCATCTTCCGTGCTGAACGGTGAGGACGGTGCAGCATTCGACTACTGGAACCGCATCACTCTGAATCAGGAGGAATTCCAGAAGTACATTGAGGAGATTCGCAGTACGGCGTTGATCTGGTACGCACCGGACGACGACCCGCCTGCATACGGGGACAAGATGATTGCCCTGCAAACCTGTAACTCCGGTGCAGACGACGGAATCCGCTGCCTGCTGTTCGGACAGTGTCTGGGCGAATTCTAAGGCAACACCGCACAAAGCCCGCCTGACGGCTTTGCACGCAATCTGCGTGCA
>OHAU01000306.1_pt1 | contig 71774 bp, 72 predicted proteins | sample 1577181 | NCBI WGS metagenome assembly OHAU01 (sample SAMEA3541472, study PRJEB24748) | human gut metagenome | biome: human gut; feature: human-associated habitat; material: faeces | place: China | collected 2012
TAGCTGGTGGTTTATTCATGCTAAAGCGTACAACAAAAAAAGCCCCTCTCGGAGCTTTTTTTATATGCTTATAAACTTTTATCGTCTTCTGAATTTTTCTTATCTGTTTCATCCAACTTATCATTCTTATGGATAAGTTCCTTTGCTTCATCAGATAAGTCCTCTTCATTTATTGTATCTTCAAGGTCAATGGATTCTTCATCAAGCTTTTCGCCATTAAAGATTTTTTCAAAGTCCTTAGAATAAATTGTTTCCTTTTCTAAAAGGGCATCAGAAAGGGCAAGCAACTTGTCTAAGTTTTCGCTTAAAAGTTCCTTACACTTTGTATAAGCCTCGTTTATAATTCTTGTAACTTCATCATCAATTTCTGCTGCAGTTCTTTCGGAATAATCTCTTGAACGTCCAAGGTCCCTTCCTATGAAAACTTCATTTTCTGATGAGTCGTAATTAATTGTTCCAAGCTTCTCACTCATTCCATAGTGGGTTACCATGGAACGAGCAATTTTTGTAGCTCTCTCAATGTCATTGGATGCACCAGTTGAAATGTCATCAAGGACAAGAGACTCTGCAACTCTTCCTCCAAGAAGAGAAACAATAGAAGCTTCCATCTTCTTCTTTGTCATGAAAGAAACATCATCTTCAGGAAGGTAGGCAGTGAATCCACCAGCCATTCCTCTTGGAATAATTGTAATCATGTGAACAGGATCTTCTTCTGGAAGAAGTCTTGATACAATTGCGTGTCCAGATTCGTGAACTGCTGTAAGTTTTCTTTCCTTTTCTGAAACAACACGAGACTTCTTTGCAGGACCTGCTTGGACCTTTATTGATGCTTCATCAACATCTTCCATAGAAATTGCATTTTCGCCACGTCTTGCAGCAAGTAGAGCTGATTCGTTCATTAGGTTTTCAAGATCTGCTGGAGTAAAGCCTGGAGTTCTCTTTGCAATTACTTCAAGGTTTACATCATCTGCAAGCTTCTTTCCCCTAGAATGAATTTCTAGGATTGCCTTTCTTGCACGAACGTCTGGCTTGCCAACATAAACTGTCCTGTCAAATCTACCTGGTCTTAAGATTGCTGGGTCAAGTATGTCTGCTCTATTTGTTGCAGCCATAACTATAACGCCTTCGTTAGTTCCAAAACCATCCATCTCTACAAGAAGTTGGTTAAGAGTTTGCTCTCTTTCGTCGTGGCCACCGCCAAGACCTGCTCCTCTTTTTCTTCCCACTGCATCAATTTCGTCAATGAAAATTATACAAGGTGCGTTTTTCTTTGCAGATTCAAAAAGGTCTCTTACTCTTGATGCACCAACACCAACAAACATTTCAACGAAGTCAGATCCACTCATTATAAAGAAAGGAACTCCTGCTTCGCCGGCAACAGCCTTTGAAAGATAAGTTTTACCTGTTCCTGGAGGACCTACAAGTAGGACTCCCTTAGGGATTCTAGCTCCCATATTTATAAATTTCTTAGGATCTTTTAAGAAGTCAACTATTTCTGCAAGCTCTTCCTTTTCTTCTTCCAAGCCAGCAACATCCTTAAACTTAACTAGGTTTTTGCCATCTTCTTTGTTAATTAGTTTTGCCTTGCTCTTACCGAAGGAGTTCATCTTTCCTCCGCCACCAGCTTGTTGCATCATCTTGTACCAGAAGAAAACAATAAAGGCAAACATAAGAAGAGTTGGAATCCACTCAACTAAGAAAGAAGTTTGCTTAGTTGGGCTTGAAACTACGTTGATAGTTCCTGCATCAGATTTTTCCTTTAAATAGTCCTTATAGAAGGTATCTGCTGCCTCTTGTGGGATTACAGTCCTAAAAGTGTCTCCGTTTTTTAGTTTAACGCTAGCAATGGAGTCAATTCCATTTTGTAAGTTTACAGACTTTACATTGTCCTTTTCAAGTTCCGTCACAAACTCTGTAAAAGATTTTTCTTCCACAACATTTGCTGGTGGTCCAAAAAATCTAATAGACAGTATTAATACAAGAATCAGGACAATATAAAATCCTGCTCCTCCAAATTTTTTATTCAATAATATCACTCCTCACTATTAGAATAGACAGACTCATCTAGTATTCCAATGTAAGGAAGTCCTCTGAATCTCTCGTTGTAGTCCATTCCATAACCAATTACAAAGTGGTCATCTATTTCATATCCATTGTATTTAACAGGCAGTTCAACCTTTCTCCTAGATGGTTTCGAAAGCATAGTTACAATTTCTATGGACCTTGCTCCCCTTGACTTTAAAATTTTAGTCAAATAAGAAAGAGTCACACCTGTATCAATTATGTCTTCGACGATTAAAATATCCTTATCAACTATTGATGTTGAAATATCCTTTAGGATCCTAACTTCACCCATGGACCTTGTGCCTTGGTAGCTGGAAACATCCATAAAGTCGTATTCAAGCTCTAAGTCAATACTTCTCATAATATCTGCCATAAAGGGAACACATCCCTTTAAGATTCCAAGCAAGAATAATTTTTTACCCTTGTAGTCCTCTGTTATTCTTTCCCCAAGTTCTTTAACTTTTGCTCTGATTTCTTCTTCAGAATAAAGAACTTCTTTAATATCTGACATTCCTAACCTCCAAAATGAGTTTGTTTTTTGTGTTTTTATCAATCTTAACATCTTCTGAGATATCCATCCCAAGTATGTAGATGATTTTTTCATTATCACATACAAGTCCTATTTCATCTCTTAAAAGCCTGTCAACTTTTCTATCAATAAAATAATCCTTTAGCTTTTTATTATTTTTCATACCCAGCGGCTTAAATCTATCTCCTGGGGCCCTCTTCCTTATGTAAAGACTTCCCTTTATTTTATCACAGTCTATTACTTTTATAAAGGAATCCTCATGACTTTCTTTCTCATCTCTTGAGATAAAAATTTCTCCAAAGTCAGTTGCGTTTCTTCCAAGCACTAAGTCCTTACTTGTCTTCTCATCTTGGTCAATAGCTTCTTCGATATAAATCTTGTCATAGAACCTTCTTGCAGAAATATTTTTGCCAAGATCAATTTGTCTTCCAGAGTCGCCAAGGCATAGATCATAGATAGCAAGTATGTTGGACCTACTTAAAATATTTTCACTATAAAAATTTTCTTCTAAGTATTTTTTTATTACTTCTTGACCTATAAACTTTTTTAATTTTTTTATTTCAGAGGGAATTAAAAAATTATCTCCTAGGCAATTATTATAATTTTCTTCTAGAATTTCTCCTATAAAGTCATTAGCTTCTTCTGCGTTTTCAGAAAGCCTAAGAAGAGAATTTATTATATCTGGATTGAATTTTTTAAGTTGTGGAATAAGTCCCAGCCTAATTTTATTTCTAGTGTAGATTTCTTCAAAGTTTGTCTCATCATCATAGTATTGGAGCTTATTCTTGTGAAGATAGTCTTCGATCTCCTCCCTCTTAATATTTATAAGAGGTCTATAAACGTCTTTATTGACATGAGAGATGCCAGAAAGACCCTTTAGGCCTGTCCCCCTCATAATATTAAAAAGAACTGTCTCTGCCCTGTCATTGGCATTGTGGGCTGTTAAAATCTTCCTGCCTTTAGAGTTTTCTCTAAAGAATTCATACCTTAAAATCCTTCCAGCCTCTTCAGATGAAATTTTTTCATTCCTTGCAAATTCATCCATGTTCACTGTCTTGCTTATAAATTTTATTCCATAAGCTTGGCAAGATTTTTTTACAAATTCCTCATCTCTCTTGGCAGTCTCTCTTATGCCATGATTTAGGTGGCAAACTATTATATCAAGGTCCCAATCATCTTTTAAATCCATAAAATTATAAAAGAGATACATGGAGTCTGCCCCACCAGATACACCAAGACTTAGCTTGTCAGATTTTTTTATTATATTTAGTTTTTTTAAGTTCTCGTAAAATATCTTATCCATAGTTAAAATAAAAAAAGTGGCAAACTATCAAAAGATAGTTACCACTACTAATTTCTAGAATTCTTCTTCTTTGTCTTTTGATTGTATCTTGCTCTAGCTTCGTCAAGCTTTGTATTGCTTTCCTTGAGGAACTTGCTCAAGATGTCTTCGAATCTTTGGTCTACTTTTTCATCCTTAGGCTCTTCTTTTTTCTCAATGGCATCCTTAATTGAAAGAGCAATCTTTCCCTTTTCATCAATGCTAAGAACCTTGACCTTAACCTCATCACCTTCAGAAATGTGATTATTTATATCCTTAACAAAAGTGTCTGCAATTTCAGAAATATGTACTAGACCACTTTTGCCATCTTCTAAATCTACAAAGGCTCCAAACTTAGCAACCTTAGTAACTACACCTTCAACTATATCGCCTGGCGATAAATCCATAACTTCCTCCTAAATTTTATTTTAAATACCCTTATCAGTATTTGTAGTCTTATCCTTGTTCTTGTCAACATAGATAACTTCTCTTGGTTTAACCATGCCCAAATCTTCTCTCGCTACCTTTTCAATAAAATCAGTAGAGGAAGAATTTTCTAGTTCAGAATTCAGATTATCTATTTCAAGTTTTAAATTAGAAATTTCTCTATTGTTGGCAGAAATAATCTCAAGTTTTTGATTTCTTAGAGATATTGACTTGCCAATCTTTACTGAGCCAAAAAGTACAGACCCTATAATTATAATGGCAAGAGCCAAGGGAAATCTTCTTCTTTTTACCTTCATAAGTCTCTCCCACCTATATACAATTAGATTATTATCCTCAATTAATCTATCCTATCATAAAGAGTCTCTGCATCCTTCTTGGAATTCACATCAGAGATGTCCTTAACCTTGACCCTAATTTTTCTCTCGCCAAGTTGGAGTGAAATAATGTCATCAATGTTAACAGAATCTGATGGTTTGGCAAGCTTGTTGTTAATTTCTACAAGGCTCTTTTCACAAGCTTCCTTTGCTAGAGTTCTTCTTTTTATAAGTCTTGAGTTTTTTAAAAATTTATCTAATCTCATAATCCTCTCCATTAATGAATATATCAAATAGAGAAGAAAATATCAATACTTAGACAAAATTTGAGCATAAAAAAAGAAGGCCTTGCCTTCTCTTTTCTTACTTATTAACAGCTTCTTTAAGAGCTTTACCTGATCTGAAAACTGGAGCTTTAGATGCAGGAATCTTAATAACTTCTTCTGGATTTCTAGGGTTTCTTCCTTCTCTAGCTTTTCTTTGTCTAACTTCGAAAGTTCCAAATCCAACTAATTGAACTTTTTCTCCGTCTGCAAGAGCTTCTTGAACTGAAGAAATAAATCCGTTTAAAGCTTGTTCAGCGTCTTTTTTAGTAAGACCTGATTTTTCTGCAATGCTTGCTACTAATTCTGATTTGTTCATTTTATATCCTCCTTGAAGAATTTTCTATAGTCTTTCCTTAGTTACAAAACCTTGTAAGTCTTTGATATGCAAGACTTCTTAGGGCTTCATTGCTAAGACTGTTACAATTATAACCTAAGTTCACTTTATTTTCTACATTTATTTTAAAAAAATCGCTATTTTATCCAATTTTTTATAGATCTCATCAAATATTTCACGGAAATCCACTAAACCTTCTCTTTCCTTTAAGAAAAGCATTAATAAAGACAGGATTAAAGTGTCAATCTCCTCTTCATAGTCCATGGAAATCCCCTTAGATTTTTCTATTAAAAGCTTTTTAAGCTTATCAAAATTTTCATCATCTAAGTAAAGGTCCTTGTCTTCTAAAATATTTTCCATCTCTTCCATAATTATTTGAAAGTTTTTTCCACTTGTCCTTGGAATGTAGATGCAGGACTGGTGATTGTAATCATCAAGTCTTGGTAGTTTATAAATCTCCACCTTCCTTACGATCTCATCATCAAGACCTGCGTCGGTAATTACATAGGCCATGTCCTCTTCGCTATAGACTTCTTGAAGAAGAAGTGATAGGTCTGATGCAATTCTCTTGTTATAGACTTGAGTTATTAGGGTGTCACGCCTTGTGTCAAAGTCAAACTTCTTTGCATCAGAATCTAAAAATAAAAGTCCATCAACGGCATCTCGCCCAACTCCAGCAAGAACTGGTTCAATAAAGGAAATTCCATTTACAATATTTATGTCTTCCTTCTTATCTATTAAGAGCCTCACAGTTTTTTCTGCCACTAGGGGAGTACCTGGCACAAAATAATTTATATCTTCCTTCTTAGATTCTTCTATTAGTATTTCTACAATTTTATTATAAACTTGGTCGAAGCTTTCCATCTCATCGTACAAGTAGTCAAAGGACTGGTAAGCTATTTTATTTTCTTCAAAAAAAGAAAGGGCTTCATGCCTGTCAGTCCTCAAAAAATTTTTATTTCCGTTTTTCATAATTTTAACTGCTTCAAGGGTAAGGTCTCTTGAAGAAGTGGATCCAAGTCCAACAACATTTATCATTCTAATCACCTGCTAACATTATACACATAAAGTCTACTTGTTTATAAAAAATTTTAATTATATCTCTGTCTTTGTTAATAAAAAAATTTTTTCCCATGCAAGAGAAAAATATTTTTAGCAATTAATAATTTAATTCTTCTCAATTTTTTAAATTTTAAATTTTGCATAAAAAAAGAAGGGGTTGCCCCCTCCTCATAAGGATTAATCAAATCCAAATTTATCTCTCATTATTTTAAGTTCTTCATCTGTTAGGTCGTTTTCATCAACTGGCTCTTGATTTTCTTCTTCAGCCATTTTCTTCTTGTGTTCTTCCACAATCTTATCGTGCTCAGCTATAACTGCTAAAGCCACGTCTTGTGGGATTTCAATAGATTTCTTTTCTACTTCAGAAAGTTCAACCTTACCACCAACGCAGAATTTTTTACCGTCTTCAAATTCATAAACAAAGACTTCAAGTTCTCCTGCTGGGTTCTTAATTGCAATCTTGTAATCTTCATCAAGCTTATCAATGTCGCTTTCAAGATAATTAACTACAGCTACAGTGCCTGATCCACAAGAGCCTTCTCTAAATAAAGTTTCAGAACCTTCTACATAAACGTAAGGAATCATTTCAAGCTTTTCCTTGTTGAAGAAAAGAACTCCATAAGCTTCGTCCTTGTAATCCTTTTTAAGGACTTCAAGAGCCTTGTCTACAAATTCTCTGTCTTCTTCAGCCTCAACAACTAAGTGACTAATTCCATGAAGTTTAATAAGAGTGCAGTCCTTGCCAGCTATTGTCAAGTTTTCTCTTTCAATAGGACCATCAAGGGCAACATAGGCCTTTTGATTTTTAACATCTGCAATTACATCAGTTGTCCCTTGGTGACCACTTACATAAACTTCAATATCAACAAGTCCATCAGTGTCATAGAAGCCTGCAGAGTAAAGTCCATAAGCTCTTGTTGCGTTGGCACAAAATTCTCCACCCATCATGTCCATCCTAAGAGGTGCACCTTCATAGGCTGGAGAAATAAATCCAACTTGTTCAACATCCTTATCTATTTGTTCAATGATACAGTCTGTATAAGCTTTTCTATATCCTGGATAAACAGGAGCTACAACAAAGCCTGTTATATTTCCACATGGGTTCGCTCTAAAATAATTAAAAGTTTTCTTCATAACCATCCTCTTCTCGACTCTAAAAATAAATTTACTCTTTAATTATAGCATACTAAGTTAGTGTTTTTTAACCGCTAATCCTATCTTACCCGAAATTTAATTTTTAACGCAGTCTTATTTTAGATACTTCTTTAGGTCTTCTACCCTGTCTGTTCTTTCCCAAGGAAGGTCTAAGTCATTTCTACCAAAGTGACCATAGGATGCAGTTTGTCTATAAATTGGTCTTAGTAAGTCAAGGTCACGAATAATTGCAGCTGGTCTCATGTCGAAGTTTTCCATAATAATTTTTTCGATTTCTTCATGAGAAAGTTTACCAGTTCCAAAAGTTTCTACATAAACTGAAGTTGGTCTTGCAATACCAATTGCATAGGCAAGTCCTATTTCAACTTTATCTGCAAGTCCTGCTGCAACAAGATTTTTTGCAATGTATCTTGCGTAGTAGGCACCAGACCTGTCAACCTTTGTTGGATCCTTTCCAGAGAAAGCTCCACCGCCATGTCTTCCAAAGCCGCCGTAGGTATCAACAATTATTTTTCTACCAGTAAGTCCAGCGTCAGCCATTGGTCCACCAATAACAAATCTGCCAGTTGGGTTGATGAAAAATTCTGTGTCCTTGTCGATGAATTCTGCTGGCACAACTTTTTCAACAACTTCTCTAATGATGTCTTCTCTAATTTGTTCCATAGAAACATCTGGAGCGTGTTGAGATGATACTACAACATTCTTAAGTCTTACAGGCTTGTCTTCTTCATACTCAACCGTAACTTGAGTCTTTCCATCTGGTCTTAGGTAGTCAAGAGTTCCATCTTTTCTTACTTCAGTTAATCTTCTTGATAACTTGTGAGCAAGAGATATTGGAAGTGGCATTAACTCTTCAGTTTCGTTGCAGGCAAAGCCAAACATAATACCTTGGTCCCCTGCTCCAAAGGAGTCAAGTTCATCTACTCCATCTTCCTTGAACCTGTCGACACCCATGGCTATGTCAGATGATTGTTCCTTGATTGCAGATAAGACTGCACAAGTTCTTCCATCAAAACCAAATTTTGCCCTGTTGTATCCAATATCTTCTAGGACTTCTCTTGCAGTTTTTTCAAAATCCACATAAGTTTCTGTTGAGATTTCTCCAGTTATAACTATCATTCCTGTGGATGCCATAGTTTCGCATGCCACTCTCGCATTTTTATCTTCCGCCAAAATCTTATCTAAGATGGCATCTGATATTTGGTCGCAAACTTTGTCAGGATGTCCTTCTGTAACGGACTCTGAACTAAATTGCCATTTTTTCATTTTGTTTCTTTCCTCCATTTTAAATACCTTGATTTAATGTATGAATTTATTTTCTCTTTTCTATTTATTAGTCAAATTTATAAAGTCATATAAAATTTTAATCCATAAAAAAATCCCCACGCAAAAAGTGAGGACCATTAAACCTCATCTTCCAGATAAAAATCTGTGGGATTTAGCACCAACTAGGTTGCCGGGTTTCACAGTGCCCATTCACTCCACCACTCTCAATAAGGTATTATTTATATTTTGTAGATTAGATTATAGCACTTAAAATTTTTTAGTGCAACAAATTAAAATAGTTCATTAGGGATATGCCTACAGGATAAGTAATAATACTCATGATAAAAGAAAGAGTTATTACCTTTGAAGCAAATTCATGATCTGACTTCATCTGCTTTGTAAAGATAAAGCAGTTGGCTGCGCATGGCGTTGCCCAAAACACATAGGCTATTCCCAGCTCCATATTTGTAAATCCTAGCTTAACTCCCACTGGTATAAGAATAAGCGGAGCTAAAACTGTCTTTATAAAGGCTGATGTGAACATGATCTTAAAGTCTGACTTTGATGATTCAAAGTTTAGACTTGCCCCAATTAATATAAGGGACATTGGTGTTGAAATCTTTGCCACCATTTCTATCGCCTTATCCACTCCTTGATAAACTGGTAGGTTTAAGAAGTTAAATATTGCACCAAAGACTACACCAGCAATCATTGGGTTCTTAATAATTTTTATAAGAATATTAGAAATAGAAATTGACTTGTCTTCTGACTCAGAATAATAAGTCAAGAGGACTATAGCAGATATGTTGTAAAGAGTAAGTCCAAAGGCAATTATTACTATCATGTGTTCCATTGAAGGAGCTCCATTATAAATTATGTCTAAAATGGGAAAGCCAACGTAAACGAAGTTGGACCTATAGGCACAGTGAACAAAGGCAGATAATTTTCTCCTGTCTTTGATGCTCATAGACTTACCTATTATAAGAGAAATAAAAATTATAAAAATAACTCCCAAAAGAATATAGGCAACATATTTTGGATGAAGGGACTCAATCCTTGCATTCTTTATGTCATAAAATAATTTAAAGGGCAAGGCCATGTAAAAGACTATCCAGGTTCCCTTGTCTACGAAGTTGTTGTCAATGTATCCTTTTTGTTTTGCAAAGTATCCAAGTAGCAAAACTATAAACACGGGCGATACAATATTAAAACCCATAAGTAAGTTACTCATAAAATCACCATATTAAATTATATGGTAAATATTTAGGCTTGTCGAGGGCAATCTTTTAAAATACAATAGACCTAGGAGGTCATGTTATGAAAAAAATAATATCTATAGGGCTTACATCCCTTGTTTTAATTACAAATGTTTTTGCTGGAGCAAAAGTTTCTAGTCAAAGCGTCTACGTAGATGGAAAGGACACTGGCGTTAAGGGCTACAACATTAATGACAACAACTACTTTAAGTTAAGAGACATTGCAGCACTACTTGATGGAAAGGATGCTGAGTTTAATGTTTCTTACGACAATGACAGAGAAGCCGTTATGATTACGAGCAAGTCTGACTACAAGAAAACTGAAAATGATCTAGTAGCTTTAAAGGACAGCGACAGTGAAATAAAAAAATCAACTCACAAGGTTTTTGTAAATGGAGTTAGACATTCCTTTAGCGTCTACACAATTGACGGCTACAATTATTTTCAATTGAGACAACTTGGCAAGACAATTGGTTTTGACGTCAACTTTGACGAAAAAAATAATTCTGTCCTAATTGATTCAAAAGCAATTCCTGGTCGTTCCCTTGTCAACCACCAAGTCGATGTAAAAATTGTTGACTACGCAACTGACTACGAAGAAAAGAACTTAGACATTTTAAAGGACCCTCTTCTTGACATTTCAAAATTTCTTGCTAATATTAAAAACGAAGTTCTTGCAACAGCTGAAGAAGGCAAGCTTAGTGGCGAATCAATTTATGTTAAGTCAGAAAATATTGTAGAAGTCCTACCAACTTCTGCTAAGTACAATGGCAAGCTAACTTACACTCCTTATATTAAGATTGACCAAGGAGAAAAATCTGAAGTCTTTCCTTATGAAAAGGAATTCGAAGTTGCAAAAACTTTAACATCCAAGGGCTTTGACTCTACAAGCGAATTTGAAATTAGTCTTGGAGCAAAGAGCAAGGATCATTTTGTTAAGTACTCATCTTTTAAGTATAAATAATTTTGGGTATATTAATTATGGAGGTGTTAGAAAATGGAAATTAAAAAAGAAATGTTAATTGGAGAAATTCTTTCAAAAAAGCCAGAATCAATTGGTACCCTAATGAGCTTCGGCATGGGCTGCATCATGTGCCCATCTTCTCAAATGGAATCTCTTGAAGAAGCTGCCATGGTTCATGGTATAGATCCTAATATGCTTGTAGCTGCTCTTAATGAAGATAGCAAAGAAGAAGCAGAAGCTTAATCTAAAGCTTAATTTTGAAGAGGCAGGAGCCTCTTCTTTTTTTTACATAAATACTTTAATGATTTAATAAGGAGATAATTATGAAAAAGAAAATAATTTATGCCCTCTCCCTAGCCCTTCTTGTTGGACCTGTTATGGCTTCAGTTGAAAAGGCTAACTACAATTCAACTGATGAGGCAGTGTCAGTTGACATAACAAAGAAAGAAATGGAAAAAGTTAAAGACATAAAAGAAAAATTTAATATCACAGAAGCCTATGAAGATTTTAATTTGATTAAGAATCCATTGAATTCTGATAAAGGCTCAGCCTACTTAAACAAAAAATCAAAAAACAAAACTATTGACTCCTACCAATGGTCTGACGAAAAATTAGGAAACTTACAAGTTGCCTACACAAGTGATGGCGACTTCTACTCTTATTCAAAATGGAGCAAGGATCAAGATGCCGATAAAAATTCTGAAAAAATTTCAAAAGATCAAGCTCAAAAAATCGTAAAAGATAGGTTAGCAAAACTTATTCCAGACTTTGACAAAAAATATAAATTAAAAGATTTCTCTCTACAAGATGATGGAAAAGAATTAAATTTTTACTATGAGAGACTAATCCATGGAATACCCCTTGCATCAGACTCTCTTTATGTAAATATTTCCCTAACTTCTAAGGAAATAAGAGATATTGAAATTAACTCCGACTTTGGACCTGCTACATCCTTCTTAAGTGATAAGGACTTTACAGACAAGGCCAAGTTAAGTCAAGAGAATGCAGAAAAAATATTTGAAGAGAAGTTTCCACTTATTCTTTCCTACAAGATTTCCAATGATGGCAAGTCTGTAGAGAAGGTCTATCATTCAGAAATTCTTGATATTTATGCAAAAGATGGGAAGCTTGTAAAAAATAATAATTTGGGATTTATGCCTTATGAAATGGATAAAGCTGCTGATGCTGAAGGTCTAACCAATGTGGAAATTAAAAAGATTGACGCTCTAAAGGACTTAAGTAAAAAATCACAAGCTAAGAAAAGAGCCTATGAAATTGCTGGCGATGGCTACCAAGTTACATCAATCTCTTTAAACTCCGACAAGGACAATTACTATTACAATATAAATTTAGAAAAAGATAAAAATTATGGCAACATCACTCTTAATGCCAAGAACTTAAATCTTGTTTCCCTAGATTTATGGTCTGATAGAAAAGTTTTCAATAATAAAATCAAAGAAGAAGATGCCAAGAAAATTGCTCTAGGCTTCTTAGAAAAATATGGAGACAAGACTGAACTCAAACTAGATAAAATTTCAATTGACTCTTCTAAGATGGGAACTGCTATTTACATCCCAAGATATGTAAATAATCTTCCAGTCCTAAAAGAAGGTGTAAATATCTTTGTGGACCAAGATAAAAAAATTTCATCCTACGAGAGAACTTTTACAAAAGTTGATTTCTCTAAGGCTAATGAAAATACTTTGACCCAAGAAGAGGCCAACAAGATTTTCTTATCCTCTAAGAACTTTGGCTTAAAATATGTAATAACTGACAATGGACCTAAACTTTTCTACGGAAATATAAAGGACTTCGACCCAGTCATTGGTCAAGATAAAATTCTTAGAGACTATAATGGCGAGATTATTAACTTTAAGGAACAAATATCTTATCCTGACCTTAATAAGGCAAGGAATAAGAATGCCATCCTCTTCTTAAAAGATATGGAAATTGGTTTAATCGGAAGAAATCTTTCAGACAAGATAACTTACCAAGATTTTGTTAAACTTTTAAATGGCCCTAATAGAATGAACTCATCCTACATGGATAATTTTGGACTTGACCTTGAAAAATTAAAGGACAAAAATATTTTAGAAAAGGATGTCGTTAAGACTCTTGTGACAAAAAATAATCTTGAAAAATTTACAAAAGCCAAGGGAATTTTTAAAGAGGACATCTTTAAAAATCAAAAATCCTTGGGCGACTACGAATCTTATTATATAATCGCCAGGGGCTTCGGCTATATTGATGGCGACATAAATCCTAACAAGGAAATGACCCTTGAAGAAATCCTATATTTAATCTATAACTCAATGAAGTAATTGTAATTCTTTTGTAATTGCATCTTACCTCCCACTGATGTATATTATCAATGGGAGGTTTTTTATGACCCAAACAAGCTACGAAAGAAAAAAAAGATTAAGAAGACAAAAGGCTAGAAGAAAGAAGAGAATTAGACAAACTATTTCAATTTCAATTTTTGTCTTAGTATTTATTTTTATATTTTCAAAAATCTTTTCCGGAATAAAACATTCAAAAGACACAGAAGTTTCACCTGCCTTAATGTGGTACTACACAAATGAAATTTACAAGGACAGGCCAAGGCCAATCTTTTATGAAAAAGAATACATCTCCAATGTTGCCTTGGACAAATTAAGTAAAATGGAAGATGAATTTATAGTCAAGGGATCCAACCACCTAAAGAAGGTTGATAAGTATGCCTATGACGCAAAAAAAATTCGTGACTTCACAGTCCACCAAAACTACAAGGGAGAAAAGAAAATTGTATTCTTGACCTTTGACGATGGACCTAATAACGAAATCACTCCACAAGTTCTAAACATTTTAAAGAAGGAAAATGCTCGTGCAACCTTCTTCCTTGTTGGCAAGTCTATTGGCGACAAGACTGCAGGACGTGTAAGAGAAATTCTAGCAAATGGTAATGCCATTGCCACTCACTCTTTCACCCACGACTACGACTACCTCTACCCAGGAAGAACTGTAAATGTTGAAAGAGTTTATGATGAAATAGAAAAGACTAATGAAAGACTTCAAAATATTTTAGGCGATGATTTTCATTCTAAGGTCTTTAGGTATCCAGGCGGCGAAATGTCATGGAACAACACAGAGGCTTGCAATTCCTATCTAGCATCAAAAGATATAAATTGGATTGATTGGAACTGCCTTGTTGGTGATGCAGAGAAAAAATCTGTGAGACCAACAACAATCCAAGGTCAAATAGAATATCTTGACAAGTCACTTAACGAAAATAAGAACACAAAAATTGCAGTTGTTCTTTCCCACGATGCAATGAACAAACAACTAACAGCCGACTCCCTATCAGAAGTTATAAAATACTTCAGAGACAGGGACTATGAATTTGGACTTTTAAAATAATTCCAAATTCTCACAAAATTAAAAAATAAGAGGACTGATTTTATTTTCAGTCCTCTTTTTATTGCCATAAATTATTTATAGACATAAGCAAGATTATTAATTTTTAAATTAAGCTAAGTCTTTTTTTATTAAATAGATTAAAACAAATAGGCTGACAAAGGCCAGTATATAAGAAAATAATATATACACAATAAATAAAGACTTTCCACTTTTCTCATCTAGACTTCCAAGGATAAATAGGCTGGGTAAAAAAGATAAAAAACTAAGATAGGTATAGATAATAAGAAGGCCTTTAATAAAAGTAATACTTATATTATCAATAAAAATATATGCCCAACCCAAACTTAAAAAAATTATAAAGGCATGAATTAAAATCCTATAAATTATATTAGATCTTTTAGGATACTGCCAAAGAATTATTTGTAAAAATTTTTTTATATTTTTTGTCAACTATAACCCCACCTAGAAATTATTTGTAAAAATATTATAGTATATTAAATTAAAAATTATCTACCATTAAAATATTTAAAATTATTTTCTTAAAGGATTTTATCTTAAGCTTAAAATAAAAATAGGACTAATCTCTATGACTAGTCCTACTTTTTTATTAAAGTGAATTTTTTATTTTTTCTGCTCTTTCAATTAGTTTATCTTTTCCTAATAGGTAAAGGATATTTTGCATTTCTGGTCCGTGAACATTTCCAGATATTGCAGCTCTTACTGGCATGTAAAGTTGCTTGCCCTTTACTCCAGAGTCCTTTTGAACTTCCTTCATTAGTCCCTTAGCAGTTTCCATGTCAATTTCATCGTGTGATTTTACAATCTTTATAAAGGAATCAAGAAGTCCTGGCACGTGTTCTTGTGCTAATTCTTCTTTTGCGGCATCTTCTGTGATTTCAATGTCGCCAAATAAGAACTTAATGTGTCCTGGAATATCTTCTAACTTGTCACAAGCTTCTCTCACTGTGTCTATTAAGATCTTGTACCATTCAAAGTTGTCCCTAATTTCTTCTTCACTTAAAAGACCTGACTCAGTTACAAATGGAATTGCAAGTTCAGCAAGTTTTTCTAGGTCATAGGACTTCATGTAGTGAGAGTTAACCCAGTTTAACTTGTCTGTGTCAAAAATTCCTCCAGACTTTCCTACCCTGTCAAAGGAGAATTTTTCTACTAACTCGTCTAGGGACATAATTTCTTCTCCATCTTCTGGAGACCAGCCAACAAGTGCAAGATAGTTTACAATTCCTTCTGGTAGGTAGCCCCTCTTCTTAAAGTCTTCTACTGAAACATCTCCCTGTCTCTTAGAAAGTTTTTTCCTGTCCTTATTTAAAACTGTTGGAAGGTGGACAAATTCTGGTGCCTCCCAACCAAGACATTCATAAAGATAAACGTGCTTTGGCGTTGATGGAAGCCATTCTTCCCCTCTAACAATGTGAGTTATTCCCATTAGGTGGTCGTCAACAATTACAGCCATGTGGTAAGTTGGGAAACCATCTGACTTCATTAAAACTTGGTCGTCAATTTCGTCAGTGTTAATTGTAACTTTTCCACGAACTGCATCGTTAAATGTGATGTCCTTGTTCTTTGGAAGTTTAAGTCTTACAACATAATCTTCGCCAGCTGCAATTCTCTTCTTAGCTTCTTCAAGAGGAATTCCACGGCAAAGTCCGTCATACTTAGGTACCTTACCCTTAATTCTTTGTTCTTCTCTCAAGTGATCTAATCTATCCTTGGAGCAGAAGCAGTAGTAAGCGTGGCCATCTTCAATTAATTTATCAACATATTTTTTGTAGATATCTAATCTTTCTGATTGGATGTAAGGTCCACAGTCGCCAACTTCTGCTAGCTTGCCGTCCTTAACTACGACACCCTCATCATGAGTTATGCCTGCCCATTCAAGGGATTCAATTAGGTTTTCAATAGCACCTTCTACATATCTTGTCCTGTCTGTATCTTCAATTCTCAAAACGAATTTGCCGCCATTTTTCTTTGCGAATAAGTAATTGTAAAGTGCTGTTCTCAAACCTCCAATGTGAAGGTAACCTGTTGGTGATGGTGCAAATCTTAATTTAATATCTGACATTTTTTCTTCCTTTCTATTTACTTTGCTGTAATTTCTATAACTTGATAATAAGCCCAGTGATTTCTATTTAAATCTTTAAATGGGTTCTTTGAATACTTATCTAAGAAAGACTTGTTGATCTTCCTATCTAAAATCTTGTTAAAAATTGTGGCAGCTTCTGCCCTTGTGATCTTGTCATTTGGTTTGAATTCATTTTTTGACTTTCCAACCATAATTCCGTGACTTGACAAGGCATTTATAGCCTCACTTGCCCAATAATTTTCCTTTACATCCTTGAAATCAATTGGGTGCTTGCCCACATTTAATTTCAAATAATTTGCCATCATGCTGGCAAACTGTGCCCTAGTCATTGGCTCATTTGGTTTAAAAGTTCCATCTTCATAACCAGAAATTAGTCCTCGTTTTTCTATAAAGACAATATTGTCGTAGAACCATTGGCCCTCCTTCAAGTCGCTAAAGGAAGACTCACCATTGGACTTGGCCTTATCGTCAATTAATCTCTTTAAAACTGAGGCAGCCTCTGCCCTTGTTATTTTTTCGTTTGGAGCGAACTTATCACTAGATATACCTGACATATATGGAAGTCTAATAAGTTCTATAGACTTTTGAAGCTCTGCAAGTGACTTATTTATTTCATCAGTTGAAACTTCACTTTTAACTACAATATACTCAGCTGAGGCAATAGCTGCACGAATTCTTCTTTCATTTTGGATGCCTGCCTTAGCAGTGGAAAGATTTTTTGCAAAGTCCACATAGTCTGTTAACTTTTCAAGAGTTTTTATTGTGCTATAAGTTTCTAGTTCATCGTTATTTTCGTTAACAAGTTCTGTTGATTTTTTAGCCTCAAGCTTAGCCTTTACCATGTAATCAAGGCTTGCTTCCTTGTCCTTTGTAGTCGCAACTATCCTAAGTAAAGATCCTTCTTTTAAATCAAGACCTTCAAAGATAAAGTTTCCCTTTTCATCAGCCTTAGTAGTGGCAACAAGTTTTTTATCAATGGCAAGTCTTAAGTCAGCGTTTTTTTCTGTTGTGCCTTGGATTTCACTTGCTCCATCATAAAGGTCCTTGATAGTCAAAACGCCATTTTGAGTTTTTGTTGATGACTCAAGATTTTTTTGGTCACTCTTAGTAGCTCCTTCCTTGTCCACATAGGATAGGACAAAGGAGTTTTTCAAGTTGGAACTTGATCCAACATCGCTCTTTACCCTAGTATTGATTTCTAGGTTTAGCCTATCGCCCTTGATAACAGAAAGGTCGTTGGCATTAATTGTAACAATGCTTTGGTCTTTTCCCTTAATGGAAGTTTCCCTAATGTCTAGCTTGCCTGCCACTTCCTTCTCGTCAATTAGCCTTGTTTCTTTGACTTCAAGTGCCTTATCAAACAAGAGAGTCACAGAAAAAGATGAATACTTTTCCTTGTAGTCTCTTGGCAAATTTACAATTAAATTATACTTTAGATTATCGCCACTCTTGGCCTGAGATAAACCAGGTTGTTCTAGGACAACTTGAATGTCTTCAGCTGCAAATACATTTACAAAAAGAGTGAAAGCCATAAGAATGTATAAAAACATTTTTTTCATAAGAACGCCCCCTTAATATATTTATAATTATACTAAAGGGGCCTTAACAATTCAATAAATGAGGCTTTTTTAAATGTATGCTGTCATGAAAAACTAATAAAAAATTTTTACTAAGCTCTATTTATAAAAACTTAAAATCAAAGGACTTTATAAAACTTTATAACTTTGCAAAAAAGTAGGACTTTATAATAATTTATAACTTCATAAATATTTACGACTTCATAAATAATTATGACTTTATAAAAACTTACAACTTTATCATTAGTCATTAGCTTATAAAAATTTTTCACTCATTAATTTAAAATAACCCATAAAAATAGGACTCCAAAATAATTTTTGAAGTCCTAAAAATTTACTATGAATTTCTTATAAAGGTAAGATTGGTCTTAGATATCTTAGTGTAAAGATAAGAGCCAATAAATACATAACAGGTGAAACTTCTTTTCCACGTCCTGTTGCTACTTTTAAGATTACATAAGAGATCATTCCCACAGAAATACCTTCTGCAATTGAATATGCAAAGGGCATTGTAACCATTGTCAAAAATGCTGGAACTGATTCTGTGTAGTCATCTAATTTTATTTGATTAATTGGACTAATCATAAAAAGTCCTACCATTACAAGAGCAGCTGATGTTGCTTGTGCTGGCACAATTGAAAAAATCGGGAATAAAAATAGGGATACAAAGAAGAAGAAGGCACAAGATAGTGATGTAAGTCCAGTTCTTCCTCCATCTGCAACACCTGATGCTGATTCAACAAAAGTTGTAACTGTAGATGTTCCCAAGAGTGCTCCCACAACTGTACCAATGGCATCAGATAAAAGGGCACGACCAACTCCTGGAAGGTTTCCATCTTCGTCGATTAAGCCTGCCTTTGTGGCAACTCCAGTTAAGGTTCCCACTGTATCAAATAAGTCTACAAATAAAAATGTAAACATTACTGAAAACATATCAAAGGTAAATAAATCTCCCCAGTGAAGTTTAAAGGCAACAGGGCTAAGTGATGGTGGAAGTGAGAATAACATTCCTCCGGGTAAGTGACTAACTCCCAAGATAAGAGCAAGTACAGTTCCTGTTATAATTCCATATAAAAGTGCTCCCTTGACATTTTTTGCTGTCAAAAGTGCCATGACCATAAGTGATACTATAAAAACAAGAGATGGTCTTGATGCAATTTCGCCAAGAGAAATTAAAGTTGCGTCATTATTTACTATAACTCCTGCTGAAATAAGCCCAACTAGGGTTATAAATAAGCCTATACCAACAGATACTGCATTCTTAAGTGACATTGGTATTGAAGTAAATATTGCTTCACGAATGTTGAAGAAGCTCATCACTATAAAGATGATACCTTCTAAGAATACTGCCGTTAAGGCGTAGGACCAATCGTGACCCATACTTAATACAACTGTGTAAGTGAAGAAAGCATTAAGTCCCATTCCTGCTGAAAGTGCGAAGGGCAAGTTTGCAAATAGTCCCATAAAGAGCATTGCAATTATTGAAGCAACTATGGTCGCAGTGAAAACTCCACCCTTGTCCATTCCAGTTTCAGATAACATGTTTGGATTTACAACAAGAATATATGACATTGTCATAAAAGTTGTAAGTCCTGCCAAAAATTCTGTCTTGGCATTAGTCTTTCTCTCATTGAGAGAAAATGTTCTTTCTAAAAAACTTGAATTTGTTTCCATTTTTTCCTCCTCATATAAAATACATTTTTTATTCTATCACATTGCATGACAAATGAAAGTGTGATGATAATATTTTTTTATTTTCTTTCATTTAAATTTAATTAAGAAAAAAGACTCTTGAAGTGGGACTTCAAAAGTCTTTCTCTATTAATAATCTTTTCTCTCTACTAGTAGTCGAGAGATTATATAAATTGTTATTACAAAGGCAAATAAGAATAAAGTCAATTTAAGAGAACTTGTTCTTTTTATTATGCCAAGGAAAAATCCTGCAGGATTCCTTCCAAGCCTATCTAAGAGGGGAAGCAAGGCAGGCGAACTTGTAAATATTGTTCCCACACCACTTGTTTGTCCAAAGTAAATATAGATAGGGATACTTATAAGATAATATGCCATCACATAAATTGTAATGAAAAGTCCAACCTTAAATTCAAAACCATTTAATTCAACATTTTGTAAGATGTAGGTCATTAAAAGTCCATCTATTATAAATATACTTAATACCTTCAAGAACTTTACATTTATTATGTCAGCCCTTGATGCACCAAGAGTCAAAAGGTAGGGCTTGCTCTTATCAATTATCATACCTTCACTAGATATTACGTATAAGATATAGTGTAATAGGATAGCTACTAGAAAAAGTAGGGCAAAGGGTTTTTCTCCAAAGAAACTTAATTCTTTTGTATATAATCCTAGGCTCTTAATGACAAAAATCATTGCAATAAATATGAGATAAACAATAATAAATTTTTTCCTAATTTTAAAATCATTTTTTAAAAGAATTTTCATACTATCCCCCTCTCCCTCAAGTATTTTGTAGAATATTTATAGTCCAAGCTAAAGGACAAGATGCAAATTATTATTGAGACTCCTATACATATTGGTCTGTAAATAGTAAAGCTTTCATAGAAACCTAAATAAATAAAAGATAAGCCTGCTCCAAAAATGATCCAAAATAATGCGCAAAGGAAAACTACGGATCCCCTTTGATATCTTGTAAAAACAATGTGGGTAAGGCTAAGTGCCATAAAGTCTAGGGCTATAAATAGGCTCATATAAATGTCTATGATAATGTTTTTATCTTCCTCATTACTAAGAATTAATCCCATTAGCAAAACAAGAGAAGTAATTACAAAGATAATTAGGTTTTTTATTATCTTGGCAAGAGAATAGTCCTCAATAGATATTGGCATAGTCATGAACTTTTGAAAATCTTTGAAGTTATCTCCAAAAACACTTTGTGCCCTAATGATAAAGATCATTGTAAGACTCCATTGGATAAAAAACTTGCTGAAAACTTGTCCTGTTATCAAAAAACCTATAAAAAGTATGGCAGTAATAAATATAACAATTGGTAGGACAATATTCTTTACAAGTTTAAAGTCATTATATAAAACTGCTTTCATTGTCCACCTCTTGATAAAAATATCATTATGTCCTCCACATTTGCCCTGTCAACAACTTCATTTGGATAAAATTCCTTGAAAACTTGGACATTTTTTATCAAAGCTTCTGTTGAGTATTTATTTTTTCTTGTCTTTAAAATAAAGTCTCCATAATTTTTTAAATTTTCTTCAGAAGTTTTTAAAATTCCATATTTTTCTATTAGGGAGTCCTTTTCATCGTATAAGATAACTCTTCCCTCGTGGATATAAATTATATAGTCGGCAATTTTTTCTATGTCAGACAAGATGTGTGATGAGAATAAAATTGTCTTGTCCCCATCCTTGATGTAGTCAAATAAAAATCCTATAATCTCGTCACGAATAACTGGGTCGAGGCCCGAAGTTGGCTCGTCAAGGATCAAGAGATCAGGGTCGTGACAAATTGCAGAAATAATTTTTAACTTCATTAGGTTACCCGTAGAGAGTTCATTTAACTTTTTGTCCCTTGGCATCTTAAATTTATCTGCGCAGTCATAAAACATTTCTTCATCAAAATTTTTGTAGGCAACTTTTAAAATATCCACAACATCCTTGATCTTAAAAGTATCGTTGAAGAAGGAGTCAGGTATCACTGCCCCAATTTTCTCAAAGGACTCCTTGTGGATTTTTTCTCCAAAAACTTTTATGTCTCCATCATACCTATAGAGGTCCAAGATGCATTTTAAAAGTGTTGTCTTGCCTGCACCGTTCTCCCCAATTAGTCCAAGGACTGCTCCTTCTGGAATTTCTAAATTTTCTATATCAAGGTCAAAGTCCTTAAATTCTTTTCTCAAATTTTTTATTTCGATTGCTTTCATACTTCGCCTACCTCATCTAATGTCTTTAAAATTTCTTGCAATTCTTCTATTTCAATGCCTGCAGCCTTGGCAACAGTCATTGCGTCAGTAAAATATTTTTCTATCTCTGCAAGAGCATTCTCTCTTACAACTTCTTCATTTAATTTTTTCACAAAGGATCCCTTGCCTGGCATGGAGTAAATATATCCCTCTTGCTCCAAGTCATTGTAGGCACGCTTTGTTGTAATGACAGAGACCTTTAAGTCGCTGGCAAGAGTCCTCATACCAGGAAGATCTTCGTCAGCTTTTAATTCTCCAGCAACAATTTGAGCCTTAATTTGATTTTTTATCTGCTCGTAAATTGGAAGGCCAGAGTCATTTGAAATAATAATTTTCATATCACACCACCTTTAAGCCTATATACTTTATATTTTTGCTTTTACACAGTACTTGTATTAAATACTATAATAATTCTAAAAAACACAAAACAATTAAGACTCCTTAATTTTCTCATATACAGATTTTTGCCAAAGTTCTTCATCCTTTATATATTTTGAAAACATGAAAATTCCAAATAGTATTATTGAACTTACTATTGAAAATAAAGTTTCTTTTAAATCATAATGTTGCCCAGAAAATATATCTTTAGATAAATCTGTGACAAATAGTAGGGCAAGATTGTTGTTTAAATAATGAATCATAACTGGAGCCCAGATTGACTTTGTCTTGTTGTAGGCATAAGTTAAAAATATTCCCAAAAATGTACAGAATACAAGTTGTACAAGTATGGAATAAATTTGTGATGTCAAAACTCCATCTGAATAATAAAATAAATTAAGAGGTAAGTGCCAAATTCCCCAAATAAAACCTGTAAGTAGAATAGACTTTTTAAAGCCATACATTTCTTTTAGCCTTGGTGCTAAATATGCCCTCCAACCATACTCTTCTCCAATGAATGGCATAATATTTAAAAATGAGAAAATAATAATAGACATAAAAACTTTTAAACTATGAAGATTAAAGACTTCTACAATTCCTCTTGTTTCTCCTTCTACAATGCAGCCAATAAATAATTTTAAAAAGTATATAAGTATAAAAATTAAACACATTAAAAGCGTCATCTTTTTATTTGGATTGTTTAGAGATAATTTCTTTTTAATATCTTTATCCATAGTGAAGATGCTTATAATCATTGCAATAGCAGAAATTAAAATAACAAATTCAGACAATCCACTAAACTTTGGATAGAAAATATTTATTATCGAAAATGCAAATAAGATAATACTTGTCACTAAATATATTCTAATGGCAGAAATTTTTAAAATATTTTTATCTTCTTTATACAAAAGTGCCACTACGCCCAAAAATGGAATAAACATTTGAAATAAAGGATAAATACTTGTACTTATGTCGTGTAATTTGCAGTAATAAATGGCAAATCCCATTAAGTAGGGAATTATAAATGATATTCCAATAAAGATTTTTAAATCTTTTTTCATAAAATCGTCAACTCCTTAATTTAATTTTAAGTGTATATACTTTATATTTACACTATAAGCCCAGTAAATAATTTTGTCAAGATTTTATAAAATTTTCCAATAAAAAAAAGACTAAATTTAATTAGTCTCTTCTTCAAATTTTAATTTTTAATTTTTATTCTTCGCTCGTTACTTGTCATTTACAAAAAATAAATTAATGTCATGTAGATACCTGTCCCAAGAAAGATTGAGAGCAAGAAATTTTTCAAAAAATTAAAGGACAAGATTATCCCTGCGAGGGCAAGTCCTAATGGAAAGACTTCACTTGAATTTGTATAGTCCACTCCTCTTATGCAAAAGATTAGAAGGAGTCCCATTAGTGAGTAAGGAAGCTTTTCTCCAAGATAGGCTATGAAGCCTGGGAGTTCTCTCTTCCTAAAAATAATTCTTGGAAGGAACCTTGCAAGAATTGTTATTCCACCAGCGAGAAAAATATATTTCATTTCAGTCATTTCTTTCCCTCCTGTAATCTAGATAAAGGACAAGCAAGATAATAATCATGGCAGGAAGGATAAAGTTCTCTCCAAAGATTATCAAAGCTAAGATCGAAGCCACAAGTCCAAGAAGAGCTGGGAAGTGATCTTCCACTTGCTTCCACTGGCTCAAAAATATTACAAGGAAGAGGGCTGTCAAAATAAAATCTATTCCTTGTATTTCAACATCTATAAAGTTGCCAAGGATGCCTCCAAGGATTGTGCCTATAAACCAATAGGACTGGAGCAAGATTAAAATTGAAAGATAAAAATCTTCCTTCTCCATATCATCTGGCACTTTTGTTCCCATTATCATGGAATAGGCTTCGTCGCAAAGGGCATAGTAGGCATAAGTTTTTCTCTTCCCACTTAGACCTTTAAACTTGCCAAGACATGTTAGGGCATAGAAAAAGTGCCTTATGTTCATCATGGCAATTATTAGGATGTAGGACAAGATATCCATGCCTGAGTGCATGGCTTCAACGACTACAAATTGAATTGAGCCCGAAAATATTACCACTGATGTCAATGGCGGCATCCAAAAATCATATCCAAAGGAAGATGTATATATTCCAAAGCTAAGTCCAATAAATAAAAAGGAAATTAAAATTGGAATTGTAATTGGAAAAACCTTTTTTAAATTTCTTATCATCTCTTCCCTCCTTAAAATTAATTAGTAAACATTATAACATGTTAAAAATTTTTAAATCAATTTTATTTCTTTATATTTTTCACAAGCTTCTTATAATTTTTTAACTTCATCGCCTATAAAATTTCCCAATAAAAAACTGACCCCTGGAGGTCAGTCTTCTTAAATTTATTTTTTCTTAAATCTTACTTTCTTTTGGATTTCTCCTGCAACTAGTGGGATAAGTGATGAGCCAATTACTACTGCGATTTCTTTTGGTCCTAAGTCCATAAGTCCAAAAGCATCGTTTAATACTGGTACATAAATTACTACTAGCATTAGTAAGAAGGAGAATAAAGTTGCAAACACTAACTTCTTATTTGTGAAGACTCCAATTTCGAATACAGTCTTGTCAATTGATCTTGATGTGTAAGCTCTTAGAAGTTCACAAATAATTAATGCTGAGAATGCCATTGTCCTTGCGTGTCCAAGCCCTTCAGCTTGTCCATACCACTTAAGTCCAACAAAATATGCTAGAAGTGTGGCAACTGTTATTGCAATAGATTGAATTGCAACAGTGATTTTTATTTCTGTGTCAAGGATTGGCTCGTCTGGATCACGTGGCGGCTCATTCATTATGTCTGCCTCTCCTCTTTCAACTCCAAGTGCAAGAGCTGGGAAGGAGTCTGTAACAAGGTTAAGCCACAACAATTGAATTGGAATTAGTGGCACTGGAAGGTTCATTAGGATTGAAATCAATACTATTAAAACTTCCCCAAGGTTACATGAAAGTAAATAAGCAACGAACTTCTTGATGTTGGAATAGATAATTCTTCCTTCTTCAACTGCGTTTACAATTGTTGCAAAGTTGTCGTCTGTCAAAATTACTTCTGCAGTATTTTTTGCAACGTCAGTACCTGTTATACCCATGGCAATACCAATGTCTGCCTTTTTAATTGCTGGGGCGTCGTTAACACCATCACCAGTCATGGCTGTTATGTGACCATTTTGTTTTAGGGCTGTAACGATTTGAACCTTGTTTTCTGGAGAGACTCTCGTGAAGACAGATTTTTCTTTTACAACTTCTCTAAGTTCTTCCTCAGACATTTCGTTAAGTTCCCTGCCCATGATTGCTTGGTCATCTGATGTGGCAATGCCAAGGTCCTTTGCTATGGCAAGACCTGTTTCAAGATAGTCACCTGTGATCATAATTGGTCTTATGCCTGCAGTCCTACATTCTTTTATTGCTGCCTTTGCTTCTGGTCTTGAAGGGTCAATCATGCCTGTTAGTCCAACAAAAACCATGTCCTTTTCAATATTTTCTGATGTGATTTCATTTGGCATGTCCTTGTGTTTTCTATAAGCGTAACCTAGACATCTTAGGGCAGATCTTGCGAACTCGCTGTTCTTTGATAAAATTTCTTCTCTTAGTTTGTCATCAAGGTCTACTTCTTTTCCATCTATTAAGATTTTGCTACATCTTTCAAGAACAACGTCTGGCGCTCCCTTTGTAAAGGATGTAATATCGTCAAAAATCTTGTCGTGGAAGGTTGTCATCATCTTTCTATCAGAGTCAAAAGGAATTTCTTCAATCCTATCAAAGTTGTTGTAAAGTTCCTTAAGTCCATTTCCTGCTTTTTCTGCAAAAGTAAGAAGGGCTCCTTCAGTTGGGTCACCAATAATTGATGCTTCCCCACCCTTAACTTGTAGTTTTGCATCATTAGTTAAGGCTGCGATAGAAGATAAAATTTTAAGGTTTTCATCTTCTTCAATTGTAACTTTTGCGTCTTTTCTTGTTACGTCACCTTCTGGAGAGTAACCAGTTCCTGAAACATCGTAAACATGTCCGTCAGTAAATACTTTTACAACAGTCATTTCATTTTGTGTAAGAGTACCAGTCTTGTCAGAACAAATTACTGTAGTTGTTCCAAGAGTTTCTACTGCCAAAAGTTTTTTAACAATGGCATTTTTTTCTGCCATCTTGCCCATACCAATTGAGAGTACAATTGTTACAATGGCAGGAAGTCCTTCTGGAACTGCTGCTACTGCAAGAGAAATTGCAGTCATAAACATTTCTCTTGGGTCGTGTTTATAAAGTACGCCAACTCCAAGAACCACTGCACAAATAACAAGAACTAAAATACCAAGAGTCTTGGATAACTTTGCAAGTTTTCTTTGAAGGGGAGTTTGCTCATCTCCAACTGTGGCAATGGAAGTTGCAATCTTTCCAATTTCTGTTTCGTGACCAGTTTCTATAACAAGTCCCATTCCCCTACCGTAAGTTACAATAGTTGATGAGTAGGCCAAGTTTTCTCTGTCACCAATTTCCATCTTGCCATCATAGACTACAGAGGCTTCCTTTTCTACTGGAACTGATTCACCAGTTAGGGATGACTCATCAATCTTTAGGTTTGATGACTCAAGTAGTCTTAAATCAGCTGGGACAATGTCACCTGTTTCAAGGATGATAATATCTCCTGGCACAAGTGTGTTGGAGTCAACCTCTATATGGTCACCATCTCTTATGACCTTGGCCTTTGGTGATGACATCTTTTGTAGGGCTGCAATAGCTTCTTCTGCCTTACCTTCTTGGTAGATTGATAGAAAGGCATTGACAACTACAATGGCAATAATTATTCCTGCATCTAGGGCTTCGCCATTGAAGGCTGATACAAGAGCTGCTGCCATTAGGATGATAATCATTGGGTCAAGGATTTGTTCCTTTAACTTTTCTCCAAATGATTTTTTCTTTTCTGCTTCGAGAGCATTTTTCCCATATTTTTCAAGCCTAGCTTTGGCTTCATCTTGACTTAGTCCCTTGTCTTTCGTCGTTGAAAGATTTTTTAGGGCTTCGTCGGGGGATTGATTATACCAATTTTTTTCCATACTTCCTCCTTTATAATACAAAAAAGAGACCGACTGTTACATCGGTCTCACATACTTACATAATAAGCTTTCCAGCCGGGCAATGCCGTAATGACGACTGAAAATTTAAAAGTTACTCCCCTAAGTGAATAAATTATATCAAATTACTTTCTTTAAAACAATGAATAAGACTTAATAAATTATTTTTATTTCTTTGGAGTTAGCTTTGTCATTCCACCCATATACATTTGTAGTGGTTCAGGAATTCTTACGCTGCCATCTTCTTGAAGTAGGTTTTCTAAGAAGGCAATTAACATTCTTGGCGGTGCAACAACTGTGTTGTTTAATGTGTGGGCAAAGTATGTGCCATCCTTGCCACGAAGTTTGATGTTAAGTCTTCTTGCTTGAGCATCGCCAAGGTTTGAACATGATCCAACTTCAAAATATTTATTTTGTCTTGGTGAGAAGGCTTCAACGTCAAGAGACTTAACCTTTAAGTCTGCCAAGTCACCAGAACAACATTCAAGAGTTCTTACAGGGATGTCTAGTGAACGGAAGAAGTCCACTGTGTTTTGCCATAATTTTACATACCAGTCCTTAGATTCTTCTGGCTTGCAAATTACAACCATTTCTTGTTTTTCAAATTGGTGAATCCTATAAACTCCTCTTTCTTCAATACCGTGAGCTCCAACTTCTTTTCTAAAGCAAGGAGAATAAGAAGTAAGTGCAAGAGGCATATCTTCTTCTGGAGTAATTGTATTTATATATTTACCAATCATTGAGTGTTCGGAAGTACCAATTAGATAAAGATCTTCGCCTTCAATCTTGTACATCATGTTTTCCATTTCTGCGAAACTCATAACGCCAGTAACTACATCTGATCTAATCATAAATGGTGGGATGTGGTATTCAAATCCACGATCAATCATAAAGTCTCTTGCATAAGCTAGGATTGCAGAGTGAAGTCTTGCAATGTCTCCCTTTAGGTAGTAGAAACCTGCACCTGATGTATTTCTTGCAGAGTCAAGGTCAATTCCGTTAAAGCTTTCCATGATGTCAATGTGGTAAGGAATTTCAAAGTCAGGAATTACTGGTTCGCCAAATCTTTCAAGCTCAACATTTTCGCTGTCGTCCTTTCCTATTGGCACTGTTTCATCCATCATTTGTGGAATAACTTGCATCCTCTTCTTAAGTTCTTCAGCAAGTTCTCTTTCAGCAGCTTCAAGATTTGCTATCTCTTCATTGATTTCAGCAACTTTTTTCTTTGCTTCTTCTGCCTTATCCCTTTCTCCCTTTTGCATGAAGCCACCAATTTCTTTTGAAGTTTGATTTTTTTCTGCACGAAGATTGTCGCCCTTAGTCTTTGCAGCTCTTAGGTCCTCGTCAATTTTTATAACTTCATCAACTAGTGGAAGTTTATCATCTTGGAATTTCTTTTTGATGTTTTCCTTAACTGCTTCTGGGTTTTCTCTTACAAATTTAATGTCTAACATAAATCCTCCCTTAAAATAAAAAAAGCCCCTCAATCCCTAAAGGGACGAGAGACCCGCGTTGCCACCCTAATTAACCAAATGGTTCACTTAAAATTTCATAGACTACGAGGTGGATTCATCTTAAAAATTTTACAGGTTCTCACCAGCCACCTGCTCTCTTAAAAACTTTTTAAAATTACTATTCTCAATTATCGCCTTTTTTAGTTTTTTTTATTATAACATAAGTAAAAATAAGTTCAAGCTTTTTGTACTTTAAAGTAATTTTATTATTATGAATTGATGGAGTTTTAAAAAATATGTATAATGTAGACGAGGACATAAAGATGGTTACCCTTCCAAAGGGAGGGGGTGGTGCTATGAGTATATTTGAGACCTTGTCTTTAATGATTGCTTTTGGCACACTTATAGCCCTTATCATTAGAAAAGATAAGTAAGAAATGAGAAAGCCACCTGTATCACTACTACAGATGGCTTAATTAAAATTTAGTCATTGAGGGTGACCATCTACATGGTGTCCTCTTTATCTATATTATAACATAAGATTTTTATTTTTAAAGGCTGCAAGGCCTTTTCTTTATTTATGACTTAGTCTTACCAATTTATTAATTGATGGAGTTTTATAAAATATGTATAATGTAGTCGAGGACATGCAGATGGTGGTCGCCCAATTTAACTATTGGGAGGTGCAATTATGAGTGACTATGAAATTCTAAGTATTATGCTTAAAATTTTAACACTTATAATCGCCATCCTAACACTTTATAAAAAAGATTAGGAAATAAAAATACCACCTGTATCGCAACTACTGGTGGTATAGAAATATAACCTTGTAGGGCGACCGCTTTTAACGGTGTCCTCTTTATCTACATTATAACACAAGATTTTTATTTTTAAAGGCTGCTAGGCTTTTTTTTATTTTTTAAGATACTTTATAAGGGCAAGGATTGCCAAGATTATAAGTACAAAAATTCCTATGTAAACTCCAAAACCTAAAATTAAAGCAATAAGTGATTTAGAAGTAAAAGCCATAATAAATCCTCCTTTATACTTTCTTACATTACAACACAAGATTTTTATTTTTTAAGATACTTTATGAGGGCAAGGATTGCCAAGATTATAAGTACAAAAATTCCTATGTAAACTCCAAAACCTAAAATTAAAGCAATAAGTGATTTAGAAGTAAAAGCCATAATAAATCCTCCTTTATACTTTCTTACATTATAACAATAAAACAATCTTTTTCAAAATTTATTTCCCACACATAATTTTACTTTTTGTTATAATAGGCAAGAGGTGATGAAATGAGAGAGTTTTTACTTTCACAAGGCGTTTCAAAGGATCTACTTGACGGAGTAGATGAATTTATAGAAAAACATGATTTGAATAAAGATTTTGAATATAGAATTCCAAATATAAAATACAAATATTACGGCAAAAAAACTTGGGAGAAGGCTATCGCTGCAATTTTATCTGGCGATAACATCCTCCTATCTGGACCAAAGGCAACGGGCAAAAATGTTTTGGCAGAAAACTTGGCCTATCTATTTAAGAGACCCCTCTGGACAGTTTCACTTAACATTGCATCAGACCCATCAAGCTTAATTGGATCTGATACCTTTAAGAACAACGAGGTAACTCTTAAGAAGGGACCAGTTTATGAAGCAGCAGAAGAAGGCGGCTTTGCAGTCTTTGACGAAATTAATATGGCAAAGAACGAAGCCCTTTCTGTTGTTCACTCCACTCTTGACTACAGAAGAGTTCTTGATATTTCTGGCTACGACAGACTTATGCTAAACGACGCAACAAGATTTATTGCCACAATGAACTACGGCTACATTGGTACTCGTGACCTTAACGAAGCCTTGGTCTCAAGATTTTTGGTAATCGACATGCCAACTATTGCTGAAGAGGACCTTGCCAAGTTATTTAAAGAAAACACAAGACTAAACAAGGATGCCATAAAAATTTTCACAAGATTATTTTTAGACCTTCAAGATAAATCTCTTAACTCAGAAATTTCTTCCAAGGCCATTGACCTTCGTGGACTTATGTCAAGTATTGAGCTCATGAATCGTGGGCTTGGCATAAGAGAGTCCCTTGACCTTGGCATTGTCGACAAGACCTTCGACTCCTACGAAAAGGAAATTGTCAACGACGTCATCGACACTCTTTTTGTAAAAAATATTGAAAGAGCTGATCTCTTTGAAGGATGAAAATAGGCTAAAAAATATTTTTTGGACCCTATCAGACTTCTATGACTTTGATATTTTTAATTTTTCGCTTAAACCTGAAGATTCCTACGAGGCTGCCCTTCTTGGTCATGCCTCTAGGTATTTCGATTTTTATGTACTTGATGACTTCTTCAAGAAGTATGTAAATTTATTAAACAACAAAAAGGACTTGTGGGAAATTTCAAAATTAGTTTTGGAAAATATTTTTTCTAAAGAAATGATTTTAGAAAGACCAGGGACCTTGGATTTTAAAAATGACCACGATGAAAAAATCTTAAAAAATCTTAACAGACGAAAAATTATTATGACCACAGAACTTAAAATTGGCTACATTAGAAAAGAAAGAGGCCAATATCCCAAGGTTCAAAGAGTTTTAGAAGAGATGCTAGGAGAAATTTATAATTTTAAGGAAAGAGACACCTTTAAGTATCTCGACTTCTTAAGATATATTTTCAAAAAATATTTTCACATTAACAAGGACCTTCCCCATGACACAGAAGAGTCCTACGAAGAATTTAAAAAAGAAGCTAAGTCTAATTCCACTTCTAAAAAGAATTCTCCTTATCAAAGAAAAAATTTGTTGGACAACACTTTTCTTGAGAGATACAACATTGAATCAGCAGAGTTTACCTTCTTTAACGACGACTACAGGGATATAAATGTTGAAGAAGATGCCTTGGTAAGTAAGCCTGGTGACAAAAATATTTACAAGGCCCTAGTCAAACGCTACGGGATAGAAAAAATAAAAAGGCACACTGCTGATAGGATTACCCAAGAAATTTCAACTGGCATCCACGAGGAAATAAAATTTTTCTTCCCTGTGGGAGAATTTGAAAACAAATCATCCTATTATGCTCAGGAAGAAATGAGAAATTACTCTGACAACTTAAACTTTTATGAAAGAAACAAGTTGCAGAACTCTCGTGCCATAAGAGAACTTGCTGGTGTCATAAAAAATTCCCTCTTGAAGGAATCTGAAGATGAAATATTAAAATCCACTTCTGGAAAAATTATTCCGTCAGAAATTTGGAAGACGAGAGAGTTGAATGAAGATAGAATTTTCGAAAAAATTAACAGGAAGGACTCCAATGAGATTTTTGTAGACATCCTCTTGGACTCCTCTGCTTCACAAAATGAGAGAAAGGAAATTCTTGCAACAGAAAGCTATATCATTGCAGAAGCCCTAACTTCTTTAAATATAAAAACTAGGGTCTTCTCATACAACAACTTTTACAATTATCTAGTTATAAAAAAATACAGGGACTACAATGACCCAAGGATAAAAAATAAGGACATCTTCAAGTACTCCCCTTCGGGCTCCAACAGAGATGGCCTTGCAATAAAATTTATGCGACACCTTGTTTCAAAAAATAGGGACGCAAGAAGATTTTTAATTGTTCTAACTGATGGCCTTCCCTTTGACGAAATTGACATTGGAGTAGTTGGCGCATCAAAGACGCCAGGGGAAAATTACAAGGATGAAGAAGCTGTCATGGACACATCAAAGGAAGTCCTCTTGACAAGGCTTAAGGGAATTAACACCTTTGGAGTCTTCACTGGCGAAGAAGCAGAAAGCATGAACATCAAAAAGATTTACGGAAATGACTACGCATATATAACTGACATCGCCCGCTTCCACAAGGTAGTTGGGATATTTTTAAAAACTTATGCAAATAAAATAGAGTAGGTTCAATGAGAAACCTACTCTTTTTTTAATGCCTTTTCTATATTAAAGCCTGCCTTTACTAGGGTTATTGAATAAAATAATTTTAACATCAAATCTCCACTTTTTTGAGAGCTTGGAAGTAATATTGACGCTAATGCAAAAACAAGGACATTTAATATAATTACTAAAAATTTTTTCATTCTTTCACCTGATTATAAAATCAAGATAGCTTACTTATTTAAAAAATGCTTACAAGCTTTCTCCATCCTGTTTAGACCTTCAACTATATCTTCGTAAGAAGATGCGTAGGAAAATCTAACAAAGCCTTCTCCTGCACTTCCGAAAACTGTTCCTGGAACAATTGCAACACATTCTTCATCAAGAAGGTAGTTACAAAATTCTTCTGAAGAAACTCCTAGTCCCTTAATATTAATGAAGGCATAAAAGGCACCATCAGGAGCGTTTAAGCTAAGTCCTTCAATGGAGTTAACTTTTTCAACAATATAGTCACGTCTTCTCTTGTATTCCTTCACCATTTCTTCAGAAGCATCTCCACCTTCTTTAAGAGCAGTGATACCTCCATGTTGAACAAAGGAAGTTGCACAAGAAGTGTTGTGTTGGTGGATAATGTTTAGAACTCTAATAAATTCTTCTGGCGCTGCAACATAAGCAAGGCGGAAGCCTGTCATAGAATAAGTTTTTGAGAAACCATTAATAGTAATAGTTCTTTCCTTCATTCCATCAAGAGATGCTATGGAGATATGCTTTTTGTTTCCGTAGATAATCTTTTCGTAAATTTCATCAGAAATTACTAGGATATCTTTTTTCTTTGCAAAGTCAGCAAGCTTTTCCAAAGTTTCTAGTGTGAACATGGATCCAATTGGGTTTGATGGGTTAATAATTACAATTGCCTTAGTCTTTTCTGTAACAAGACCTTCAAGCTCATCAAAATCAATTTGGAAGTCATTTTCTTCTGCAAGGCTATATCTTACAGGCACTGCTCCCATAATGTGAGCTGCGTTAACATAATTTGGCCAGCATGGGTTTGGTAAAAGAATCTCGTCATCTTCTTCAAGGATTAGCGAATAAGAATCATAAATAGATTCACTAGCACCTGCTGTTATCAAGACTTCCTTTGCAGTATAGTCTAAATTATTTTCATTTCTAAGTTTCTCAGCCACAGCTTCTCTTAGAGGCATAATTCCATAATTTGAAGTGTAAAAAACATCTCCATTTTCAATACTCTTTATAGTTGCATCTTTTATTATCTTTGGAGTATCAAAATCTGGTCTGCCTACTTCAAAGTGGTAGATTTTTTTGCCGGCTCTTTCCATCTCAAGGGTTTTTTCATTAATCTTTCTAATTCCAGATGGTCCCACCTTGTTAAACTTACTACAAATAAAATCTCTCATGATTTCCTCCCTAAGAATTTATAATTTCTTCAATTGCTCTGCCTTCTACATTACCGCCTGTGATAATGAGAACAAGCTTGTCATTGTCATCATATTTTATTTTGCCTTCAAGAATTGCACCAAGGCCTATGGCAGAAGATGGCTCAACAATTAATTTCTCTTTATTATACAATAAATCTAAAGCTTTTTTAATATTTTTATCTTGGCAAGTTACAACATCGTCAACAAGATCTCTTACAAGAGGAAATACATGATCTCCTGGCTTAACAGAAAGAAGTCCGTCAGCAAGAGTTGCTCCCCTCTTAACTTGACTTGGCTCACCTTCTTTGAGTGATAAAGTATACCTTGCAACATTTTCTGGTTCAACTCCAATTACCTCGGATCCTTTTGAAACTCCCTTAGTATACATGGCAATGCCAGAGATTAGTCCGCCACCACCAATGGGAACAATCATCTTCAAGTTGTCCATCTTGTTTAAGACTTCAACTGCAATAGTCCCTTGTCCTTCAGAGACATCTAAGTCGTCATAAGGATGGATGAAGGTCATGCCTTCCTTCTCAGAAATTTCCTTTGCAACTTCAAATCTTGTTTCAACGCTTGTGATTACAATTTCTGCACCAAGGTCTCTTATCATTTGTCTCTTGGCTTCAGTAGAAGTATCTGACAAGACAATCTTTGCTGGTATGCCTAACATTTTTGCACAAGTTGCAATCCCCTTGCCGTGATTTCCACTAGAAGCTGTGACAACACCCTTTTTTAATTCTTCATCAGAAAGCTTTCTAATTTTATTTAAGGCACCTCTAATCTTGAAGGAATTTGTCTTTTGCATATTTTCCAGTTTTGCATAGACAGATGTGCCAAGCATTTCAGAAATATAATTAAGTCTTATTAGGGGAGTTTCATAAATAAAATCCCCTATTCTTTCTCTAGCCTTTATGGTTTCCTTGTATCCGTTTTTATAATCCATTTTGACTCCTTTATAAAATAAAAAATATAGTCTAGCCTTTTTTGATATTATAATATGCTAAAGTGAATTTGTAAAATGATATTGCCTCTTAAGATAAATAAAAGAATTTATTGAAGAAAAAATTTTTGAACATCAAATCAAAATAAAAAAGGCCTCCGTAGAGACCTAAAAAATATTTTTATTAACTTACATTCTTGGTCTTGCTCCATCAGGTAGTGGTGAGATGAATTTTTCTCCACGCACCTTTATAAATTCTTCGTGAGCCTTCTTAGCAAGTTCAGGATTTTCTATAAAGCTTCTTGCAGCTCTTGACATAACATTAGATGCCTTTAGCATTCCCTTCATCGCCATGGAAGACTTACCTTGAGCAACTTCTTGCCAAGAGTGAGCTGTTGTTCCAATTGCAAAGCAAGCTGTAATAATTTGTGCGGTTGGCACAACATTAGAGCAGTCACCAACATCAGATGACCCCATTCCCAACTCATCGGAATGCTTGTAGTCCAAAATCTTATCATAAAGGATGTGATCCTTTAGGTAGGCTAACTCATCAACTTTATCTACTGCATAGACAAGAGTCTGTTCACTTTCAATATTTTCTTCTGGGAAGGTAGCCATAAAATCCTCTGCATATTTTAATTCTTCTTCTGTAAATTCAATTGGTCCCTCTTCCAAGAAGGCCTTGTAGAGCTCTTCTTCAATTACAGGATTTGGAATTACATTAGAACAAGCCTTATCAAAAATTATTTCTGGTTCAGTTTCAGTCATTAGTCCTGCACCCTCAACAATTTTTTCAAATCTCTTGTAAAGTCTATTGACGTGTTCTGTATCCTTTGACCTAAGTAGATAAAGTCCTTCTGCATAAGGTTGAACAACGTTAGGTGATGCTGATCCTGGGTCTATGATTGAGTAGTGAATCCTTTCAAAATCTTGCATGTGTTCTCTTAAAAATTGAACTCCAATATTAACAAGCTCAAGTCCATCAAGGGCAGATCTTCCTAGGTGAGGAGATGCTGCAGCATGAGCTCCCTTACCCCTAAACCTAACATAAACTTGCTTGTTAGCTTGTAGGGATCCTGTGAAAATTGCATTTCCATTGAAAGGGTGCCATGCTATGACAATATCAGCTACATCGAAGCAGCCTGCCTTTGCCATAAAGGCTTTACCACTTCCACCTTCTTCTGCTGGACAGCCAAAGTAAACTACCTTGCCCTCCAAGTTGTTTTCATCCATGTAGTCCTTTAGCTTCAAAGCTGCACCTATTGATGCGGTTCCTAATAGGTGGTGACCACAACCATGACCACAAGCTCCATCAACTTTTTCCTTTCTTTCAGCCAAGTCTTCAACTTGTGAAAGTCCAGATAAGGCATCAAACTCGCCTAAAAATCCAACAGTAACTCCACTGCCTCTTTCATACTCTGCAGAAAAAGCTGTTGGCAAGTCAGCCAAGTTGTCATTTATTTTAAAACCATATTTTTTTAAAATTTCTTTTTGAGCTTCAATGGACCTAAATTCTTTCCACTTAATTTCAGCATATTCCCAAATGTTTTTCGCAAGCTCTGTAAGCTCTTTATCGTATCTATCCATTTCTTTCTCCTTAAAATTTTATCTATGAATTCATTAATATTTCTTCTATATGAATTTATAAACTCTTAAACTTTTTAAACAAACTAAACTTGTAAAATTTAATAGAAGTTTAAGTCTAACTCCTTAGAAATTTTTTCTAGCATCTTTACTCCTGCAACAGAATTTCCAAAGGAATCTAGGCCTGGGCAAAATGTACAAATTCCAAATCCCTTGTTAGTTGTTGCCATGATGCCTCCACCTACTCCACTCTTAGCAGGAAGTCCAATGTCTATTGCAAAGTCACCAGAGTAGTTATAAGTTCCGCAAATTGCCATTAGTGTTCTAAGGATTCTTGCGTTCTCCTTCTTAATTATTTGATCTCCTTCTAAATTTTTTCCATCTTTAGAAATCATAGAAGCAAAAACTGCAAGGTCTCTAGTGTTAACCATAATACTGCAAGCAAGATTGTATAAATTTATAACATCCTCTACAGAAGTATACCTATCAATTGTTCCATGTTTTTTTAGAATCCAAGCAAGAGCTAAGTTGTTTTCTCCACCAGTTCTTGCTGTATCAAGTAGGGTTTGACTGTAGTCTAAGCTGTCATCATCCATTACCAGTCTCGCTCTATTCATTAAGATTTCAACGGACTTTTCCTTAAACTTTTTATAAATTAAGTAAGCCGATGTAATTGCTCCTGAATTTATAAAAGGATTAACTGGTTTCCCAGCTTCTGCTTCCAAATCAAGTATGGAGTTGTAAGCTTTAGATGAGCCTTCCATCCTCATGTATTCCTTGATTTCAGAAAGTTCATAATTTTCTAGAACTATTTCAAAGAGCAGTACCTTTACAATTGACATAATTGCAAATTCTTCACGAGACTTTCCTGCTTCATAAACCTTTCCATCCTTGTCGATTATGCAGGCACCAAGGTTATTTTTGTCTGCGTCTTTTAAAATTTCTATATAGTCTACAAGTTTTCCTTGGCTTGTAAAATTTTTTCCATATTCAATAACTGAATCTAAAAATTTGTCCATATTCATAATTAATCCTTCTTTTCTAACTTAACTATGCCTGACTTGTAGTAAAGGTAAGCAATTAATAAAGTTACTCCAAGCATAATAAGCATAGCGTAGCCTTCTTTACCTGCAATTGGCATTACTAGGAAGTTAAAGGCATAAACTATAAGGATAGATGTTATAGCTATAAGAGGCTTTCTTGGTGCCTTGTATTTTGAACCAGCACCCTTTGATATAAAGGCAGAAATCCCCATTGAGCCGTATAGAGCTGGAAGGATATAGTTAGTTGCAATAGCAACACTTTCTGTTTGAAGGATTGGTTTAAGTGGTGCTAAAAGAATTACACCAAGAACTACTGTTATCATAGAAACCATTCCTGAAACTGTGACTGCTATCATTCCCATAACGTCAGCTTCTTCTGTGCCAGGAGTTGCATCAACTGTAGCAATTGCTGATAAGTAGCAAGGGAATTTGATATTCATAACATTACCAAGAATTGAATTTAAATAACAAGTTGTACCACCAATTGGAATCATAGAAAGTTGTTCTGCCAAAGCTGTTGGTACAAAAAGTGCCATCAAGGGACCTGCTACAGATGCTATAAGAGACCACTGTGGCCACATTCCATAAATTGTACACATTACTGCAGGAATACCCAACATAAGACCCATTGCTATTAGGGTTGCAATGATTCCATATCTATAAGTATTTTTCATATAATTTGACATCATAATAATTAACCTCCTATTCCCATATTAGTAAAAATAACTGATGCTGCCATTGCTCCAACAAGGGCAAAGGACATTGTAAAGTCGTTTAACCAAGTGACCTTGTATTTTGTAGCAATCTTTGAACAAATTACTGTAATAAGCATACTAACTATAATTGTAAGTAAATGAATATTTGACTTAACTGATTGAACTGGTACAAACACTGACATCATACCAACTACAAGAACTGATAAGGCAAGGTCAACAAAAGGAGTATCTTTTTCTCCAGCCTTAAGTACACCTGTATGAACTCTTTTTAGTGCAACAATGTTAAAGATCATACCTGCCATAATAGCAATACTCATTACAAACATAATTGCTCCAATAACTTCTGGAGTTCCATGAGATAAGAAATCCTCAAAGCCTTCAAAGCCTGCTCCCTTAACTGATAAGTCAGCTGCCATAAGTTCGTAAGGAAGTGATCCTACTACTGAAAGTCTAAACCATGGCCAAGGCACTCCAAGGATTGGTGCTAATGTAATAAGACCAATAATGATAGAAACTGATGGAACAATTGAGAATATTATTGAAGTTCTTATTACTGATTTTATTTTGTCTTTACCAATATTAAGCTCTCCTGCTCTTTTTATTGCCCTCTTGCAAAAAAAGATACACATTCCAAAAATAATTGCAAGTGATATACCCACTAATAAGTATAGGGGTTTTGAATTTAGAATACTTAATAAATCATCTCCTTTAAAAAATTTTTATTAAATCAGTAAGTCTCCATATATGTAAGAAGTTTATACTGAATTAATATACTCTTATTATATCCAACTTCGTGCTTAAAGTTAAACTATATTTTAGTAAAATAATTTATTGCACCAATAAGGTGTAATTGTAAAAACTTTGTTTAATTAAATCATATAAATTTAGATTTTTTTTAAAGTTTGTCACCCAAAAATTATTTTTAAGATTTTAAACAACAAAAAAGAACTCCCTACTCAGGAGTCCTGAAATTAAAATTTATAATCTTTAAACTAATTTTTTTATAAAGTCATTTACATTTTTATTTTTTTCTTCCAAATATCTTTCAAGATCTGAGATAATTTCTGCTCCTCCATTTGGATTCATAAAGTTATAAGTTCCAACTTCTACTGCAGTTGCTCCTGCCATTAAGAATTCAAGGACGTCTCTGTAGTTTGAAATTCCTCCCATGCCAATTATTGGAATATCTACATTTTTTGCAACTTGATGAAGAATCCTTAAGGCAATTGGCTTTACTGCTGGACCTGATAGACCTGCGTAAGTGTTGTCAAAGGGAATTTCTTCTCTATCTAAATCAATTGCCATGCCAAGAATTGTATTTATAAGAGAAAGACCTGTTGCACCTTCAGCTTCCACTGCCTTGGCTATGCCAACAATATCGCCAGCATTAGGAGAAAGTTTTACAAAAACTTTTTTGTTTGTAACCTTCATAACTTCTCTAACAACTTTTGCGGCAGAGTCCTTGTCCATGCCAAAGGCCATGCCACCTTCCTTGACGTTGGGGCAAGAAATATTTAATTCAATGGCTGCAAAGTCATAGTCATTTAAAATTTCTGCTGACTCAATATATTCTTCAATGGTATTCCCACCAAGGTTGACGAAGACTTCTGTCCCAAGTTTATTCATGTCATGGATTTTTGACTTAACAAATTCTTCAACTCCTGGGTTTTCAAGTCCTATTGAGTTTAAAATTCCTGAAGGAGTTTCCCAAATTCTTATGCCATCATTTCCCTTCTTGGGATGCCTTGTGATTCCCTTAGAAGAAATTCCCCCTAAAATTTTTGGATCGTAAAAGTCTTTAAACTCTTCTCCAAATCCATAGGTACCACTTGCCATTATTATTGGATTTTTTAATTTTATTCCTGCTAAATCTATTTCAGTCCTAGAAGTCAATTAAATCACTCCCCTTAAATATTGGTCCTTCCTTGCATGATCTTCTTCTGCCCTTTTTTGTTTCACAAGAACATGATAGGCAGGCACCCACTCCACATCCCATTCTCTTTTCAAGAGACACATAGGTCCTTATGTCATGAGCTTTTGCAAGTTCGACAACTTTTTTCATCATAATTTCTGGCCCACATGTGTAAATCAAATCGTGGTTTTCAAAATCAATTATATCTGTTATGAAGCCGCCTTTTTTTATCTTTATGTCGCAACTAATATCCTTAAAGGCATTTTCAAGTTCCAGCTCTTCTCTTTCTCCAATGTAAAGAGTAATTTTTGAATTTGGTTTAAGTTTTTGAATTTCCTTAATTAGATAGTGGAAGGGAGCTACTCCAACTCCACCACCAACCAGGGCAACTTCATCTACGTTGGCGTAGAAGGCATTGCCAAAGGGACCAAACAATTTTATCTCGTCGCCTGCTTGCAATTTTTCAAGTATCCTTGTCCCCTCTCCTCTCTTTTCGATGAGAAAGTCAACTCCCTCTGTGACATCATAAACTGAAATCGGTCTTGAAAGAGTTGGGTAAGAATCCCAGGCCCTTAGCATAAAAAATTGTCCTGGATAAACTTTTACATCTAGGTCTGTCCTCAGTATGAAGTAGTCCTTGCACACGTTAATATTTTCTATTATCTTTGCCATATCATTCTCCATATGTGGTTACTGTATCACAATATTCGCACTTGTATTCCTTCTTGTCTCTGTTGTATAGGAAGAACTTGTGGCCTGGTATTTCTCTTTCAGAGTTTGTGATACATCTTGGATTCTTGCAAGTTAAGACATCCTCAACAACCTCTGGCAATTCCATGCGAATTTTTTTCACCCTTTCCCCATCTTCAATAAAGTTTACTGTTGTGTGAGGAGCAATTAGTCCTAGAACTGTGAAGTCCAAGTTGTAATCTGTTTCTATTTTTATTAGGTCCTTCTTGCCCATGGAAGTTGAGAAAATATTTTGCATAAGTACAACTGCATCAGTAACCTTGTCAAGTTCAAGAGCCTTATAAAGAACGTGCGCCCTGCCTGCTTCTATGTGGTCAAGTACAATTCCCTTTTTTATTTTTGAAACATTTATCATTTTGTAGCCTCCAAAAGTTTCATGATTAGCGCCATCCTACCGTACATTCCAAATTTTGTTTGCTCAAAGTAAACTGCTCGAGGGTCCTTGTCCACTTCAGGAGCAATTTCATTTACCCTTGGTAGAGGATGAAGGATAATCATGTCTTCTTTCGCATTTTTTAATTTTTCTTCAGTTAAGATGTAGTAGTCCTTTAATCTTTCATACTCGTCTGAAGAAACAAATCTTTCCTTTTGAACCCTTGACATGTAGAGGACGTCTAAGTCATCAATCACGCTTACAAGGTCCCTAGTCTCAGCGTAGTTTTCTTCGTCTATAAAGTTCTTAAAAGGATCTGGCATCTTGAGTTCCTCTGGCGAAATAAAAATAAATTTCACATTTTCATAGCGATTAAGTGCTCTGACAAGAGAGTGAATTGTCCTTCCAAATTTTAAGTCACCACAAAGTCCCACAGTCAAATTGTCAAAGGACTTTTTGTAATGCCTAATTGTTATTAAGTCTGCAAGAGTTTGCGTTGGGTGGAAGTGTCCCCCATCTCCTGCATTTATAATTGGCATGGTCTTCACAGCCTTTGATGCCATAAGGGCTGCCCCTTCCTTTGGGTGACGCATAGCACAAATGTCCGCATAATTTTCTATAACCCTAATTGTGTCAAGTAGGGTCTCTCCCTTTGTCGATGAACTTACACCTGCGTCAGAAAAACCAATTACTCGTCCTCCCAGTCTTAGCATGGCAGTCTCAAAGGATAGTCTCGTCCTAGTGGAAGGCTCAAAAAAAAGACTAGCCAATAACTTATTGTCGCAAACGTGAGAATAATCACCTGGATTTGCGATAATGTTATCAACTAGTCTAAAAATTTCTTCGTATTCTTCAGTTGTAAAATCTAGTGGCTCAATTAAATGTTTCATCCTAACCTCCATCTAATATTTTATCTTTTCCATATTACTTCAAATTCTTATAATTGTAAAGTATAATAGAAAAAATATGTTATACTTTAATAAATTAAAATTTAAGGAGCAATTATGATTTATTTAATACTAGGACACTCTGGCTCAGGCAAGTCTACTATAAGAAATGCCTTGACTTCACACGGAATCGAAAAAATTATTACTTACACTACAAGAAAACCAAGAATCTCTGAAGTTGATGGGATGGATTATAACTTCATTGACTCAGAGCTTTTTAAGAAGATGGACAAGGACAATTTATTTATTGGAACAACTTGCTACGTAGGCAACTACTACTCAACTTTAAAGGAAGACCTTGAAAAGAATAACAACAAGGACAAGGACTGCGTAATTGTTGTCGACAAGGAAGGCGTCATAGCTATAAAAAAAGAATTTGAAAATGCCAAATCAATTTATCTAAAGTGCTCAAGGGATACTTTGAGGGACAGGATGATAAAGAGGCACGACAATGAAAATGATATAGAAAAGAGACTTGATGTCTTAGAAGACCTTGACCCCTACGCTGACTACATCATTGATGCCGACAGGGATATAGACTCTGTCTTTGAAGATGTCATTAGCCTAATGAAAAATATCAAGGAAGGAAAATGATTTACTTTTTCTTGACAATTTAATTTCTAGTGTTATTATAAATTTATAAGTTAATAAAACTCTTCAGGGCGAGGTGCAATTCCTCACCGGCGGTAAAGTCCGCGAGCGAAAGCTGAATTGGTGCAATTCCAATACCGACAGTATAGTCTGGATGAAAGAAGATAATTTTTTGAATTTTTTGAGCCCTGCATGGGCTCTTTTTTTATAGGTGATTTAATGTATTTAGAAGATTTTAACGATATCTTTTACATGGAACGTGCCCTTGAAATTGCAAGAGAGGGAACTGGCAAGACAAAGACCAACCCCCTTGTTGGCTGCGTAATTGTAAAAGATGACAAGATAATTGGCCAAGGCGCCCACCTAAAGTTTGGTGAAAACCATGCAGAAGTAAATGCCATCCTAGATGCTAAATCTCGTGGCGAAGACATAAGAGGTGCAACCCTTTATGTTAACCTTGAACCCTGCTCCCACTATGGGAAGACTCCTCCCTGCGCTGAGAGAATTGTAAAGGAAGGAATAAGAAGAGTTGTCATTGGAACAGCCGACCCCTTTGAAAAAATTTCTGGCAGGGGAATAAAAATTTTGGAAGATGCAGGCATATCTGTTACAGAAGGTCTTTGCGAAGAAGAATGTTTAAACCTAAATGAAAGATTCTTCACTTACTTAAAAAATAAAAGGCCCTTTGTGGTCCTAAAGGCTGGCATGTCCCTCGATGGAAAAATTGCAACAGAGTCAGGCGAGTCCCAGTGGATCACATCAGAATTTTCAAGAGCCCATGGTCATGAACTTAGGGGGCAACTTGATGCAATAATGGTTGGGATTGGAACAGTCCTTGCAGACAACCCTACTCTTAACACCCGCCATGGCAAATATAAAAATAATCCCATTAGGATTATTACAGATTCAAGCTTGAGGATCCCCCTTGATGCAAAGGTCCTAAGTGATGATTTAGATTCAATCGCAATAATAGCAACAACAGAAAACTGCGACAAGAACAAGTTAGAAAAATTAAAAGCTATGAAAAATGTTGAAGTCATAATTTGTAAGGAAAAAGACAAGCGGGTTGACCTCAAAGACCTTATGGAAAAATTAAAGGACTACGACATCTCCTCCATCCTACTTGAAGGTGGAAGGACCTTAAATGCAGAAATGCTAAAAAATAATTTAGTTGATAAGTTTTACTTCTTCATTGCCCCAATCCTCCTTGGGTCCAAGGGAATCCCTGCCATAGGTAATCTTGAAATAGACCAGCTTAAGGATGCAATTAGGATTAAGGCCATGAAGTGCGAAAAATTATTTGATGACATACTAGTCACTGGAAGGTGTGATTAAAATTTTCACAGGAATTATAGAAGAAATTGGCAGCCTATCTGATATTAAAAAAGAAAGCGACCTTTTCAGCTTGAGAGTTTCCTGCAAAAAAGTTTTGGAGGGAACAAAGATTGGCGACTCCATTGCAACAAATGGTGTTTGCCTCACAGTCACAGAATTAGGCGAGGACTTTTACAAGGCTGATGTAATGGTAGAGACAATAAAGTCAACAACTTTTAAAAATTTAAAAAGAGGAGAAAAGCTAAATCTTGAAAGAGCCCTGAGTCCTGCAAAAAGACTTGACGGCCACATAGTCCAGGGTCATGTTGATGGACTTGGAGAAATAATTTCTATCCTCAACCATGGAAATGAAATTGTCTACAGGATAAAGTTTGACTCTGATAATTTTAAATATATTGCCCCCAAGGGGTCCATTGCCCTTGACGGTATAAGTCTTACTGTCTCAAGAGTTGGAGAAAAATATTTTGAAGTTTCAATTATTCCAACAACTATTAGAGATACCAATCTTATAAATAAAAAAGTTGGAGACATGATTAATATTGAGACCGACATCATTGGTCGCTATGTCTACAATTTTGTAAATGCAAAAAGTGAAAGCAAAATTACTGAATCATTTTTATTAGAAAATGGTTTTTAAATTGAGAGGAGATAAAATGAAAGTTAATTCTATAGAAGAAGTTGTTGAAGCTCTTAAAAAGGGCGAAATCATTATAGTAACTGACGAGCCAGACAGAGAAAACGAAGGCGACATGATTCAGGCAGCAGAGTTTGCCACTGGTGAAAGTCTAAACACCATGGCTTCCCTTGCCAAGGGCCTAATCTGTATGCCAATGTCTAGGGAGTATGCAGAAAAATTAAAATTAAATCAAATGGTGGCAGATAACACAGACAACCACGAAACTGCCTTTACAGTTTCCGTTGACCACGTAGATACAACTACAGGAATCTCAGCTTGGGAGAGAGCCCTAACTGCCAACAAACTTGCAGAAGATGATGCAAAGCCAGAAGACTTTAGAAGACCTGGTCACATGTTCCCCCTTGTTGCAAAAAAAGATGGAATTTTTGTGAGACGTGGCCACACTGAAGCAACTGTTGACCTTTTGAAGATTGCTGGACTCAAAGAAGTTGGCCTCTGCTGTGAAATCATGCAAGATGATGGTCACATGATGCGTGGCGAAGACCTCTTTAAACTTGCCCAAGAGCTTAACATGAAGATAACAACAACTGAAGAGCTCCTTCTTTATAGGAAGAGACACGAAAAAATCGTAGAAAAAGTTGCTGAGGCAAAACTTCCAACAAGGTTTGGAGACTTTAGGGCCCACGCCTACATCGACAAGGTAACTGGCGAACACCACATTGCCCTTGTCAAGGGAGAAATTGGAGACGGCATGGACGTCCTAACAAGAGTCCACTCTGAATGTCTAACTGGCGATTGCTTCGGATCTTCAAGATGCGACTGTGGCAACCAACTCCACCTTGCCATGAACCAAATTGACAAGGAAGGCAGAGGCATCCTCCTCTACATGCGTCAGGAAGGTCGTGGAATTGGGCTTGTAAATAAGATCAGAGCCTATGCCCTTCAAGACCAAGGCATGGATACAGTTGAGGCAAACTTGGCTCTAGGTTTCCCAGAAGATGCAAGAGATTATGCAACTGGTGCTCAAATTCTTCAGGACCTTGGTGTTAAAGAGTTAAGGCTTCTTACAAACAATCCAGACAAGGTCTATTCACTTCAAGAGTTTGGCATGATTATAAAGGAAAGAGTTCCAATAGAAGTTCACTCAACAAAACACGACGAGTTCTATTTGAGGACTAAGGCAGAAAAGATGAACCACATCTTATCAGAATTTAATACAAACAAATAATTAGTAAATTAAAAATAAAATTTAAAATAAAATTGGAGGAATTATGAAAGTTTACAGTGCAAATTTACAATCACAAGGAAAGAAATACGCAATAGTTTTAGCAAGATTTAACGAATTTATAGTTTCAAAGTTATTGGATGGCTGTCTCGATGGACTAAAGAGGCATGGAGTTAAGGAGGAAGAAATAGAAGTAATCTGGGTTCCAGGCTCCTTTGAAATTCCACTAGCTGCCAAGGCCCTTGCTCAAAGCAAAAAATACGACGCAGTTATTGCCCTCGGCGCAGTTATAAGGGGGGCAACTACCCACTACGAACTTGTATCAGCTGAAGTTGCCAAGGGAATTGCATCATCTTCACTTGAAACTGGAATGCCAATTATCTTTGGAGTTATAACAACAGAAAATATTGAACAAGCAATTGAAAGAGCGGGCACAAAGGCTGGCAACAAGGGCTTCGATGCTGCAACAGCTGCTATTGAAATGGCAAACCTCCTTGGTGAGATTCGTGGATAAGAATTCTATAAGGGAAGATTTGAAAAATGTCAAAAGCATAATTTTTGACTTTGACGGAACCCTCCACAACACCATAAAAATTTACTATCCTGCCTTTTCGGAAGGAGTAAAAATTTTAAAGGACCATGGATATGCAAAGGACTTTGAACTTTCTGAAGAAAATGTAAAAAGATTTTTGGGAGAGAAGCCAAACTTTGCCTATGATCTTTTAGCAAAAGATGCTGATGAAGACTTTAAATTAAAAGTCATGACCCATGTTGGTCAAAAGATGGATGAAAATATAAAAAATAGGGTTGGCAAGCTCTATGACGGAACAGAGGAAGTCTTGGAAAAACTTTCAAAGACCTACGACCTCTACATCCTATCAAACTGTCGTAAGTCCTACCTGGACCAAGTCCTTGACATCTACGGAATAAAAAAATATTTTAAAAGATATTACGCAGCAGAAACTTTTGACTTTATCCCAAAGGATCAAATCATTAAGCAAGAGAGAAAAAATCTTAGAGAAGAAATTATCTTTGTTGGCGACAGACACCACGACATGGCCGCAGCCCATAAAAATAATTTGAGAAGCATCTTCTGCACATATGGCTTCGGACCAGCAGAAGAAGGCAAGGATGCAACTTATAAAATTGATTCCATTAAAGAAATTTTAGAAATCCTATAATTTATTAAAAATGAAATCGTGAAAGCTTATTTTATGGTAAGAAAAAATTTTAAAACAAATGCCGAGAAAATAAGATGATAAAGTAAAAACACAATTAAAATTCCAAAGAATTAAAAATATTATTAACCCTAACAAAAAGGAGGACTGCGACGTCCTCCTTTTTAATCCGTTAAATAAAGCTTCTGATAAACAAACCAAAATATATTTTTTATCTATATACAATATATATTTTATAATCGTTTTAAGATTTATTAATACATTAGAACCTTTTTTTCAATTTAATTCCCTAATTTAATAAATATATTAAACTTTTAATTTGATTTTAATAAGATAAATTGAAGAAAATATCAATATAATAGAAAAAATTAGACTTCTCGAATGTATATCATTGAATTCTTGAATTAATACTAAACTAAAAGTATAAATAGCACCAGCTATCATAAAGAAAACTTCATTATTTGAAAACTTAGTATTATCTTTAAACATAGCTTTAAATATTTCTACAAAACCAACAACTATAAATACATAATATACAATATCCATTACAGCTATCAATGCTTTATTTCCAGAATATAAGTATAATTTAGTTCCCAAATAACTGAATAGTAAAGCAATTAAAGAAATTAAAAGTATATTCTTTATATCTAATTCTTTCTTCATATTAATCCTCCTATAATATAAAATTATTTTAATTGTATCATACAACAAATTATTTTTAAGTCAATGAATATAAAATATTTTATGATATCGTTATCATCTTATTATACCAAATCGAGTAGGAGGTAGATGATTAATTCATCTACCTCCTCTCACACCACCGTACGTACGGTTCCGTATACGGCGGTTCTACAGTTTAATATGAACTTTATTGTAATAGCTGACTAGAGATATATAGCCTCTTTCAGCTATTCTTTTATTATTTAAAAGCTTCTGCCTTTTCTCTTGAAGCATTCCAAAGCTCGTTTGCCTTTTTATTCCAATTCATTGCGTAAGGAGTTGTCTTTTCTTGTAATTCCTCAGGGCTTTCTGGCTCAATCATGTCAGTGTTTTTTGCACCAGAATCATTAACTATCTTAGTAAGTCTTCCAGGGTTTTCAAGCATTGGGCATGGCTTTAATAAGTTTTTATTAAATGGTTGATTGTCGTGGAAGCCCATAAATAGAGGACTCATTAGACATTCTTTAATAGTTTTTTCCCTGATGTTTGAGTCAGAATAGTGGATGAAAACGCAAGGCTCCATGTCACCTAAAGAGTTAATGTGGAAGTAGTTTTTACCACCAGCTATACAACCATTGATGAATTCCCCATCATTTTGAAAATCAATTGTAAAAATATTTTGAGGATATTCAGCTGATCTTATTTCCCTAACCTTGTGGTAAACATATTCTCTTTGGTCTGGGTCAAGAAGAAGACTTGTGTCTGCTCCCTTTCCAACAGGCATGTAGTGGAAGTACCAAGCAAGTCTACATCCATGATCTACAAGCATTTTTATAAATTCGTCGTCTGTCACATACTCGTAGTTCTTACTTGTGTAACAAATAGAAGCTCCGTAAAGAAGTTTGTTTTCCTTCATTAGGTCCATGGCCTTCATGACTTTTTTGAAGACTCCGTCTCCTCTTCTAAAGTCTGTTGACTCTTCAGTTCCTTCAATACTTAGGGCAAAGGAAATATTTCCAGCTTCCTTAACTTCCTTACAAAAATCTTCATCAATTAAAGTTCCATTTGTAAAAACGTGGAAGGCAGAATCATTAAACTCTTTTGCAAGCTTTATGACGTCATCTTTCCTAACAAGAGGTTCCCCACCAGTTAAGATAAAGAAATAAGTTCCCAGTTCGTTTCCTTGTCTTACAATGCTTGCCATTTCTTCATAAGTTAAGTTGTTTTTGTGACCATATTCAGCAGCCCAGCAGCCAGTACATTTTAAGTTGCAGGCAGAAGTTGGGTCAAATAAAATTGTCCAAGGAATGTTACAATTGTATTCTTTTTGAAGTTTGTTCCTCAAAGAATTTCCCTTGTAAGCTGCATTGTAGCCAATATTTTTAACAGAAGTCTTTACAATATTTTCGTCAATTCCATTTACAATATCGCTACCAAAGGAAACCCACTTTGAATTTTCATCCTTTAATTCATTTCTGATTCTCTCAAGTCCAGCTTTTGCAGAGTTTTCATCTTTTGATGATGGCATCATAAATTGGTCAAAAACATTTACAACTTCTAGCATTCCCTTTTGAGGATCCTTCTTTACCCTCTTGTAGGCAAGGTTAAGAGCAGATTTAAATATTTTTTCATCCCTTTTGTCCTTTAAATTTTCTCTAAAAGATTTCTTTTCACTTGTATTTTCCTCAGGTGGAGTCAATAAGCATTCATTAGTTTTTTCTTTATAATCAACTTTCATAATTAACCTCCTAGGTGTTTTTAAGTAAAATATTTCTGAACAACGTTCAACTTATCTATATTTTACTACAAAAGGAGATAAATTTAAAGATGTTAATATTAAATTATTAGAATTTATTCAAGTTTTCTATTCTTTTTCTTATTAACTCAATTCAATTCCTTTTTGGAATAAGAATAATTATTTTCATAAAGAAATTATATTTAAGAACTTTTTTATTCTTATTCATTCCTATTTGTTTAAAAATTTAAATAAAAAAAGAAGGCCTAAGCCTTCTTTAAAATTCAAATTATTAATATTTGTAGAATCCTTCGCCAGTTTTTCTTCCAAGTAGTCCAGCCCTAACCATCTTCTTAAGAAGTGTGTGTGGTCTGTATTTTGGATCGCCGAATTCATTGTAAAGAACTTCCATAATTGCAAGAACAACGTCAAGTCCTACAAGGTCTCCTAGTGCAAGAGGTCCCATTGGGTGGTTTGCACCAAGTTGCATTGCTGTGTCAATGTCTTCAACTGATGCAATGCCTTCTGCGTAAATACCAATTGCTTCGTTAATCATTGGAATTAAAATTCTATTTACAACGAAACCAGGAGCTTCGTCAACTTCTACTGGTGTCTTGCCAATTTCTTTAGAAAGTTCAATAATCATATCCTTAACTTTAGGATCAGTTTTCTTTCCAGAGATTACTTCTACAAGTTTCATTGCTGGAACTGGATTGAAGAAGTGCATACCAATTACTTTTTCAGGTCTTTTTGTAGCTGCGCCAATGTCAGTTATTGAAAGAGATGAAGTATTTGATGCGAGAACAGTTTTTGCTTCGCATTTTTCACATAATTCTGTAAAGATAGCTTTTTTGATTTTTGGATTTTCTGTAGCTGCTTCAATGATAAGGTCACAGTCAACTACATCTTCAATATCGCTTGAATATTTAAGATTTGCCAGAGCCTTATCCATTTCTTCTTTTGTCATTCTTTCTTTAGAAACATTTTTTTCGTAACCCTTTACGATTTTATTTTCAGCATTCTTTAATGCTTCTGGTGCAATGTCTCTAACTATTACTTCATGATGAGTTGCAAGTACTTGAGCAATACCTGCTCCCATAGTACCTGATCCAATTACTGCTATTTTCATTGTTATCCCCTCTTTTATTCCCCTGTAAATTCTGATTTTCTCTTATTTAAAAATGCATCCATGCCTTCTTTTTGGTCATTAGTTGCAAAACATAGGCCAAAGTGAGTTTTTTCAATTTGCATAGCTGTATCAATATCTGTTTGGGATCCATTGATAATAGATTGCTTAGCGTATTCAACAGCTTTAGGAGCATGAGATGCAATTTTGTTTGCCATTTCAACAGCCTTATCTATAAGTTCTTCTGGTTCGTAAACGTGGTTTACAAGTCCAATTTGGTAAGCCTTGTCAGCACCAATCATTTCTGTTGTATAGATAAGTTCCTTTGCGTATCCTGGTCCTATTACTCTAGAAAGCCTTTGAGTTCCACCAAATCCTGGTGTGATTCCAAGACCAACTTCTGGTTGACCAAATTTTGCCTTAGTAGATGCTAGTCTAATGTCACAAGCTATAGAAATTTCACATCCACCACCAAGAGCAAAGCCATTAACTGCAGCAATAACTGGTGTTCTACATTTTTCAATTTCCATGAAAGTATCCATACCAAGTTTTGCAAAGTCGTAGGCTTCACTAGCTGTGAAGTTTGCCATTTCTGCAATATCGGCACCGGCAACAAAGGATTTGCCTGCACCTGTTATTATAATACATCTTACATCTTCATCAACATTTGAGAAGAAGTGGTGAATTTCTTTTAACATAGCAGAGTTAAGTGCGTTTAGGCTCTTTTCTCTACTAAGTGTTATAAGAATAACTCCATTAGGTTTTTCTTCTACTATTAGATATTTATAGTCCATCTAGCTTAGTCCCTTCCTACGATAAGAGCTGTTCCCATTCCTCCACCGATACAAAGTGTAGCAAGTCCTTTCTTAGCATCTCTCTTCTTCATTTCGAATAATAGAGTTGTTAAGATTCTAGCACCACTTGCTCCAATTGGGTGACCTATTGCAATAGCTCCACCATTTACGTTAACTTTGTTAATGTCAAAGCCCATTTCCTTGTTAACTGCAGCAGCTTGAGCAGCAAAAGCTTCGTTAGCTTCGATTAGGTCAAGGTCATCTGCCTTTAGTCCAGCAATTTCAAGTGCCTTAGTTGATGAAGGAATAGGTCCTGTACCCATAATCTTAGGGTCAACACCTGCTGTTGCATAAGAAATAATGTATGCAAGAGGTTCTACTCCAAGTTCTTTTGCCTTAGATTCTTTCATTAGTACAAGCATTGCTGCACCGTCGTTGATTCCTGATGCGTTACCTGCTGTAACTGTACCGTCTTTTTTGAAAGCTGGTCTAAGTTTTGCAAGTCCTTCAGCTGTTACACCGTCTCTAATAAATTCGTCAGTGTCACAAACTGTTACATTGCCTTTTCTATCTTTAATTTCTACTGGAACGATTTCGTCTTTAAATCTTCCTTCTTTTTTAGCTCTTTCTGCATTGTTTTGAGATCTTGCAGCAAGTTCGTCTTGCATTTCTCTTGTAATGCCATATTTTTCAGCTACGTTTTCAGCTGTAATACCCATGTGGTAGTCGTTGAAAGCATCCCAAAGTCCGTCGTTAATCATTGTATCAACAACTTTTTTGTCGCCCATTCTTGCTCCCCATCTTTCGTTTGTAAGAGCGTAAGGTGCCATTGACATTGATTCAGTACCACCAGCTAGTACGATTTCAGCATCTCCTGCCTTAATAACTTGAGCTGCTAAACTTACTGCACGAAGTCCTGATCCACAAACGATGTTAAGTGTAACTGCTGGAGTCTTAATATCAATTCCTGCTCCAAGTACAACTTGTCTTGCAACGTTTTGTCCTTGTGCTGCTTGAAGAACATTACCGATATAAGCTTCGTCTACCATATCAGCCTTAACATTTGCTCTCTTAAGAGCTTCTTTTGCTGCAATTGAACCAAGTTCTACTGCTGAAGTGTTCTTAAATTGTCCTCCAAAACTACCTACAGCTGTTCTTGCAGCTGATGCTATAACAATTCTATCTTCCATGTTTTCCTCCTTATTACTTCCCTGTGGCAATTGCCACTAGTAAAACAATCTCTCCCTTTGATTTGTACAAGTTGTGCGAGTAAAAATATTATTTCTCTCTTATTTCAACTTTTGCTAAAAGCTATGCCAATTTATATTGCTAGCTAAATAGATTTAATATCCTAAAATCAAATCATACCTTCTAGTACATCAACAATTTTTTCTGCAGCATGACCGTCACCATAAGGGTTAACAGCCCTTGCCATCTCGTCATATAGGTCCTTATCTTCAAGCAAGGCAACTATAGATTCATAAACATCTTGTTCCTTTGTACCAACAAGCTTTGCAGTCTTAGCCTCTACTCCCTCCATTCTCTCTGTCTCATTTCTGAGAACTAGAACGGGTTTCCCTAGAGCAGGTGCTTCTTCCTGAACTCCTCCTGAATCTGTAACGACAAATTTTACCCTTGCCATTAAGTTAGAAAAAGGAAGGTAGGAAAGTGGTTCAATTAAATGAACCCTATCTAAATCAGCAAAATACTTTTCAGCAGCTTCCCTTACTATAGGATTTAAATGTCTTGGGAATACAATTTCAAGATTTTCTTTTTCCAAGACTACACGCCTTATAGCCTTGAAAATGTCTTCCATTGGCTTGCCCCAATTCTCTCTCCTATGTGCAGTAAGTAACACTACATCTCTATTATAATCTATATCGTTTAAAATTTCATCGTCAAAAACAAAATCTTCTCTTACAGAATACTTGAGTGCATCTATAACAGTATTTCCAGTTATGAAAATATTTTTTTCGTCATAACCTTCCCTAATTAAATTTTGCCTGTTTGATTCAGTTGGAGAAAAATGATAATTTGAAATTACACCTGTTAGCTTCCTGTTGGCCTCTTCTGGATAAGGTGAATAAAGGTTGCCTGATCTTAAACCTGCTTCTACGTGACCAATTTTTATTTTTTTATAGAAGGCTGCAAGGGCTGCAGCAAATACTGTAGTAGTATCTCCTTGGACAAGCAAGATATCTGGCTTTAATTCATCTAAGATTCCTTCAAGGCCTAGAAGAGTTTTTGTAGTTACATCTGTAAGTGATTGTCCCTTCTTAAAAATATTTAAATCATAGTCTGGTTCTATATCAAAAATTTCTAGCACTTGGTCCAACATTTCTCTGTGTTGACCTGTGACACAAGTATAGCACTCAAGGTTCTTTCTCTTTTGAATTTCCTTTATTATTGGTGCCATCTTTATGCCCTCAGGCCTTGTACCAAATACAAATAATACCTTCAATTTATTCCTCCTTGTTTTTTAACATACCTGCTGCCACTCCCGTTGCAATTATTATAAGTAAAACTCCTATTGAGATTACAAGGGCAATGGATGAATGGAATCTTGAAATTAAGTTTGCAAGAACTCCAAAGATTGCAGATATAGAATAGAGAATTACAACAGTCTGCCTTTGATTTAGTCCCATCTTCAAAAGTCTGTGGTGAAGGTGACCCTTATCGGCTTCCACCATGGACTTACCTGATAACTTCCTTCTAACCATGGCAAAGGCTGTGTCAAATACTGGTACTCCTAGGATTAAAACTGGCACAAATATCATTAAGATAGCAGCTTGTTTTAAAAATCCAGAAATACTTATATATGAAAGCATGAACCCAAGGTAAAGAGCTCCCGTATCTCCCATGAAGATCTTTGCCGGATTGAAGTTGAAGGGCAAAAATCCTAGACATGCACCTGCTACTAGGGCGCAGATAAGACTCACGTCGTACCTTCCCATCTTATATGTTATGAAGAACATGGAGATGGCACATATCATTGAGACACCTGATGCCAATCCATCTAGTCCATCAATTAAGTTAATTGTGTTTGTTATTCCACAAACCCAAAAAATTGTTACTGGTATGGACAAGATATTTAAAATAAGTAGGGCATCATGAGAGTCAAAGGGATTTGTAAAAAATTCAATTTTCATACCGCCAATAATTAATATTACTGCAGCTAAAATTTGAAAAAGAAATTTTAACTTGGGACTTAAACCTTCCTTATCATCATAAAGCCCAGATATGGCAATGATAAGAGAAGCAATAAGTGTCAATATTAAGTTTTTATTTATTGGCAGAAAATAGACCATGAGGATGGATACGGATATTACCATAGCTATGCCACCACCTACTGGTATAGGCTTTTTGTGGACACGTCTCTCATCCTTAGGCACATCTAAAAAACCCTTCTTTTTAGCAATCTTTATAGTGAAAGGCATTTGAATAAATGTCAGTATAAAGGCAGCCAAAAAAGGAATTATATATTTATACATATTAACCTCTTACTTAGTTCCAAATAATCTGTCTCCCGCATCTCCTAGTCCAGGTACAATATATTTGTCATCATTTAATCTTTCATCAAGGGCTGCAAGGTAGATTTCCACATCAGGGTGGGCTTCTTGAACTGCCTTAACTCCTTCTGGTGCTGCTAATAGATTTATAGATTTAATGTTTTTGGCACCATTTCTTTTAAGTTCGTCTATAGCTTCTATTAAGGATCCACCAGTTGCAAGCATTGGGTCAACAACAAGCATAAGTCTTGATGAAACGTCCTTAGGAAGCTTTGAATAATAAGTTACTGGTTTGTGAGTTTCTGGATCACGGTACATTCCTATGTGACCAACCCTTGCTGCAGGGATAATTGTAAGTAGCCCTTCTACCATACCAAGTCCAGCTCTTAGGATTGGAACAATTCCAACCTTCTTACCAGAGATAACTCTTCCTGTAGTCTTGCAAATAGGAGTTTCTATTTCAATTTCTTCAGTTTCAAGGTCTCTTGTAACTTCATAACCCATTAGAGTTGCTATTTCATTGGCAACTTGTCTGAATTCCATGGAGCTTGTTTCTTTTTTTCTTAAGATTGTCATCTTGTGATCAATTAGTGGGTGTTTTATTAAAGTGTATCCCATTTTAGTCCTCCTCGATTTTATTTACTCTATTAATGTGTCTTCCGCCTTCAAATTTTTCATCTAGGAAAGCATCTAGTATTTCTATTGCCATGTCATGACCAATAAGTCTTGCTCCAAGGGCCAATACATTGGCATTGTTGTGACGTCTTGCAAGCCTTGCAGAGTAGGGTTCAGAGCAAAGTGCTGCCCTTATTCCCTTTACCTTATTTGCAGAAATTGAAATCCCAATTCCAGATCCACAAATTACTATTCCAAAGTCTAGGCCCTCATCTATTACAGCATGACCAACTGCATGACCATAGTCTGGATAGTCTACCCTTGAATCATCAAAGGGTCCCAGGTCCTTAACTTCAATATTTTTTTCTTCAAGATATTGGATTAGGTCTTTTTTTAAATAAAAACCTGCGTGATCTGAACCAATTCCTATTTTCATATTTCCTCCTAAATTCTCATGACTACCTTGCCACCGCAAGCCTTCAAAAGTCTATTCATTATACTAAGGCCCATTCCCCTAAGTTCAAAGCCTTCAGCAAAAATTATGTCAATATCTTCTTCGTCACATCTTCTTAGTGCATCAAAAAGATTTGTTGCAACCTCTTCCAAATGCTCTCTTGATCCAAGGTTTATAAGTAATTCTACACCAGTGTTTTCATACTCGTCATAGGTTTCCTCAGTTGCAAGGACGGCGATTTTCTTGCCCTTGTTCTCTTCTATATTTTTCTTGATTTCATTTACAAGTTTATCAAGTCTACCACCAAAGCAAATTGCCTCTGCCCTTGGGGCATAGTGCCTGTACTTTTGTCCCGGTGATTTTGGTACTTCATGGGACTTGGAATCAATAGTTGCTGAATCAATAGTGATTCTTTCATCAACTTCTTGTAGATTCTCAAGAGTAATCTTACCAGGCCTTAAAATCATTGGTGGGTCAACTGTCACATCAAGAACTGTTGATTCTATTCCAACAACAGAGTGGCCACCATCTACAATTATATCAACTCGACCATCAAGGTCTTCTATTACGTGTTCCACCTTAGTTGGTGAAGGTCTGCCAGATAAGTTTGCTGAAGGAGCAGCTACTGGAAAATCCACTGACTTTAGGATGTCGTGAGCAATCTTGTTGCTTGGCTCTCTTATGGCAACTGTGTCAAGACCTCCTGTCGCTTCATCAGGTACCTTGTCTGACCTCTTGAAAATTATTGTTAAGGGACCTGGCCAAAACTTCTTAATACATTTTTTTGCCACTTCTGGTACTTCTGCAACTAAATCGTCAAGTTGAGAGTTATCTGCTATGTGAAGTATTAGTGGGTTGTCGCTAGGCCTTCCCTTGGCTTCATATATTTTTTTACAAGTCCTCTTGTTAAGTCCATTGCCACCAAGTCCGTAGACAGTTTCTGTTGGCAGGACAACGAGGCCTCCATCTCTTAGGGTCTGGCTTATTTTTTTTAGATAAACTTTATCTTTGCCATTTCCCTTAAATTTAAATATGTCTGTTTTCACAAAAAAACACCTCTATCCTTAATATTATACCAAGAAGAGAGGCGTTTTTTAATACCTTATGGCTATTTAATTCTTGTGAGGGATAATTTTACCAGTTTTTACACTTTCTTTAAACTCACTAATAATTTTTTCATAAACTTCATCATTTTGTAAAACTTCTATTCCAACTTCAACAATGGCTGCAATAGTTTTTTTCATTTGGTCAAAGGCATAGTCAGTCATAGTCGCGTCCCTAAACTCAACTGTGTGAGATGGTGTTCCTTCTTCAGCGATTTTAAAATACCCGTGAAGTGTTGGAACTTCGTGAGAAATATCTCCTGCATCAGTGGACCCTGAGTTTAATTCTATGTCCTTAACTTCTTCATCAAGATACTTTTCCATTTTTTCCATTAGGACTTCATTAAAGGCAAGATTTCTAACTGTGTTATCATTTCCCTTTTCGTATTCAGAAATTTTAACTTGGCATCCTGTTGCAAGGGCAGCACCCTTGGCGCAAGCTTCAAGTTTTTCTAAAAGTTCTAAGAGATATTTTTTCTCTGGACTTCTTGCATAAAATCTTGAGTCTGTGTAGTCAGGAATAATGTTGGCAGCCTTGCCACCATCTTTTATGATTCCATGGATTCTTGAGCCGTCCTTTGTTTGTTGTCTTAGGGCATTGATAGCTGAGAATAAAACTATTTGTGCATCAAGAGCATTGATTCCCTCATGAGGTGTGTCTGCAGCGTGGGCAGTCTTGCCGAAGAACTCAAATCTTCTTGTTGCAAGAGCCAAGGAGTTTGGTGTAACTGAGTTAATGTCTCCTGGGTGCATCTCAATGGCAACATCAACGTCCTTTAGTTCATCTGACCTTGAAAGTTCAATTTTTGTACCGCCAACTTCTTCTGCAGCAGTTCCAAAGACAATAACTCTTCCTCCAATCTCATCAATTAACTTTGACAAAACTATTCCAGCTCCTGTGGCAGTAGCTCCTAGGATGTTGTGACCACATCCATGACCAATTCCTGGTAGGGCATCATATTCTGACAAATATGAAATAGTCCTTCCAGATTTTTTTGAATCGTAAACTGCCTTAAAGGAAGTCTCGCATCCAAGATAAGGACACTCCACATCAAAGCCATGCTTTTTTAACAAATCTATGTGGGCCTTTGAAGACTTGTATTCTTCAAAGCCAATTTCTGGGTTATCATAAATAAATTTTCTAAGGGAATCGAGTTCACCAGATATTTCTTCAACTATATTTAAAATATTTTCCATTTAATCACCTACTTGTTAATCCTGTAATATTGGTATCTTCTGTAGTCGTCATAATAATTCTTGGCCTTACCCTTTACTTCTTGTCTTGGATAAGCTTCCTTGCCATCAAATACATAATTTCTTGAAATAATTGGGAGCTTCTTTCTCAAATCTGAATTGTAGATAAAGAAGTTATCTACCTTATTGAAGCCCAACATATCTAGGACAGTTGATGAAAGATAGCATGCAGCAATTGGCTGACCATCTTTTACTTCAACCTTATTCTTATCCATAAGGGCCTTGGCCTTTTCATTTGCAACTACTATATAAGGAGTGGAATAAAATTCTACTTCCTTATCAATATTGTCATTGGAAAGATGCTTGCCAATTTCATCAAAACCTGACTGATTTGTGCCAAGTCCTGGCAAGTGGTCCCCATAAAAGATCATAATAGTTGGCTCGTCAAGTTCTTCCATGGTCTTGTACATTTCTCCCAACATTGTATCCATGGCCTTTACCCCCAAGAAGTAAGAACCAATACTATTCTTTACATCTTCAGTAAGTTGTGACTTACAAGTGAAGGGCAAAATTTCTCCATACTTGCCAAGATCATAAGGTCCGTGGTTTTGTATATCAACTGCGTAAGATAAAACTGGGTCCTTAGATTCCTTTACAGCCTTTAAAAATCTTTCCTTATAAATTTCTGTGAATTGTTTTTCATCTACATATCCACCCTTCATAAGAGGTTCCTTTATATCTTCTAGGAAGATATTGTCATCAAGTCCAATTTTTGGATAGACATCCTTCCTTCCATAGAACCAGGCAAAGCCAGGGTGAAAACCATAGGTCTTGTAGCCAATAGTTTTTAAAAGATTTGGAAGAGATCCAACATCTCTTTTTATGGCATTAAATGCGTAGTTGTTGTCTGGTGCACAATTAATAGTCATTGCTCCTGTCAAGACATCAAACTCTGTGTCGCCTGTTCCACCAATATATGCAGGGACAACAACCCTTCCATGTAGAACAGATTTATCTTGCAAGATTTTAAAGTTTTCATTAGGGTCATTGCCCTTTTCAAAAGTAAATTGTGGATCTTGCGACAAGTCTGTAAAGGCCTCTCCCATTATCCAAATTATGTTTGGTCTTTCCATCTTCTTTATGGCTTCAATGTTTTTACTTTGATCTTTGGAGTCACGTTCTGCAATTTCTTTTTCATTGTAACCTTCTGGTGGCCTTATGAAAGAATTTTTCAAATTGTATAAAAAGGAATAATTAAAGCCCTTTGAGTTACACTGATCAATTGAATTGTAAATATTTCCCTTAACTGGAAGTTTGTAGTAAAGACCGTCCTTAGAGTAGACAAAAGTAATAAGCAAGGTTGATGAAATTAAAACTACAAGGACTGAAATTATTCTGTCCTTTAATCTAATTTTTTTACTTTTAAACATAAATGCTATGACAAGCAAGACAACTAAGCCAGCAAGAGCTGTAAGACTACCCCTTAGGTCAGGATAATAAGAATTCTTAGTCATGTTAAGAGCTTCGCCAGCAAGCCTAATATCAGAAATTTTAAGTGGCGCATTCCTATAAAAAACCTTATTCCTGTTTACAACAAAAATCACTAAGTAAAAAATGGAATTTAAAATTAAGGCAGGTCTTCTTCTACCTATAAGTCCTTGAAATAAAATTCCCGTAAGTAGTATTGGGATAAAATTTAAAATTAAAACCAGAGGGGTCCTTATTAATTTGTCAGGCAGCCCTCCACCTGGTGCCAATACAAGCATGGCAAGACCAATTATTAATCCAAAAAGTCCATGAATCAAAATATCATAGACATTAAAGGCCTTGACCTCCTTTGATTTATTTTTATTAAACATCTAATCACCTTCTAATTTTTAATTATACAATATTTTAAAATTTTGGGGAGTTTTTGTAAAGTTTATGTAAATATATTTTATGGATCTAAAGGATTTTAGCTTGAATTTTAAATTTATAAAGCTAGGTCTATCTTTTAATTTTAAACTACAAAAATTTACAAACTTAGAAGTTTTTCAATATTTATCATTTAAGATCTATAAAATTTTTATAGATTCAAGCTAAATATTAAATTCATAAATTAAATTTCCCATAAATTGTATATGCTTACAAAGAAGCCACAACTTTCCCATAAGTTAATATAAGCCTAAGCATCTTAAATTATTTAATATATTATTTTAATTTATTTAAAAATTTCATTTTCCCGTAAAAAAAAGACTGCCGAAGCAGTCTTAATTTCTCTTTTCAGAGTGAAGATTGGTATAATTTTATTATTAATCTTAGGAGTTATGGGGTTCCCAAAATCAAAGTAATTTTTGTTAAATGACATTAGCTATCATTAACTGTGTTTATTATAGTATAGGTAATTTATTTTGTAAAGGGTTTTTGATAAAATTTATCAAAATTATTTTATCGTAATTTATTTAAAAATTTTAGATTTATATTTAAGAAATTATGGGATTTTTATAAGTAAAAAATTTTTATAAACTTGTATCATCATAGGAGTTCGCATTTTTTATAAACTTCTAATGTCTAATAAGCTTTTAAATATTTATTAAGTCCCCAAGTCTTGCAACTTTACAAGTTTTTAGAAAGTCAAAGTTATTTGCAACTTTTTACATATTTATGAATTAAAAGTTATTTACAAGATTATAAATCTTTATGAAGTCATAGTTACTTACAAGTTTTCAAATCTTTATAGAGTCATACTCTCCTATAAGTTCACAAACTTTTAATTTTAAAATACATAAACTTATATTTTCAAAAAAAAAGCACCCAAGGAGGTGGGTGCAAGGGGATTCCGGTAATTGTGATATTAAGGAAAAAAAGCTGGTAAACTATAAGGGATTCTTAATATTTTATTTCACAATTAACATACACATAGTATATAATAAAAGTACGACAAAATAAATTAATAAATATTTGTATAAATGACAAATTATTTTTGATAGGAGGAAATATGAATTTTGAAAGTATCTACTACTTTACAGAACTTGCAAAGACTTTAAATATGAATGAAACTGGAGAAAAACTTTACATTTCACAACAAACCCTCTCCAACCACATTAAAAGACTTGAAGACTATTACGGGACCAAATTCTTTTTTAGAAAGCCAAAGCTAATGCTTACACCAATTGGCGAGGAGTATCTTGCCTATGCCGAGAGACTCCTAACGAATGAGTCCGACATGATAAATAAAATAAGAGACCTTGAGAGCGAAAGTATTGGTAAACTCATCCTAGGTGCCTCTTCCCCTCGTGCAGATATGTTTATCCCTTCGATTATAGAAAAATTTACTGAAGAGTTTCCCCAAGTTGGCCTAGTTCTCCACGAGAAGCAGTCCAAAGACTTAGAGGCCATGTGTCTTGAAAATAAATTAGACCTTGCCATCTCTATTGATGAGAACTACCAAAATGAAAATTTAAAATCTCACCTCCTCCTAGACGAAAAACTTTACCTCTGTGTCAGCGATAGGTTACTTAAAAAACATGTTAGAAATCTTAAGACCTTAAAGAAAAAATCTATTGAGAAAGTTGATCTCAAGGACTTCAGCAAGCTTCCCTTTCTTTTATATACACAAGACAACAGGATAAGAAGCCTTATCAACGAGAGCTTCAAGGCGGCTGATGTAAGACCCAATGACTACATTGAAACAGGCTACTCGAGGATTGCCCTATCTATTTGCAACAAGGCAATAGCTGCAGTTTTCATTTCTCAAATGAATATCAAGAGGTGGATTGACGAGTTTGATGACGACGTCAACATCTTCCCTCTTTATTCTGGAGATGAGCCTGTGACTCTTGGCATCTATGCCATAAAAAATAAGGATCGCTACATCACCAAGTACGCCAAGAGGTTCGTTGAGCTCTTGGAAGAATATTTTAATTCCTTCCACGCAGATAAATTAGAAAGAATCGCAAAAAAATAAAGCAAGAGTGGCACCATGAGGTGTCACTTTTACTTTATAAAAATCTTTTTTAACTTCTATCTCTTCTTTAAAAATTGTTTCCAAATTCTTGTCTAAACCTATTGAAGAACTCTTCTTGTCTTCTTGCTCTTGCTTCTTCTTCAGCAGATTTTTCTCTATTTTGTGCTCTTAAGTCCTTTTGAGCTTCCTTGTCATTTTCTATTGAGTAGTCAGTGAAGCTTACTTCAGTAGTCATCTTCTTGCCATTTCTTACATATTCGATTTCTACCTTGTCACCAACTTGGTACTTGTAAAGAATTGACTTCAAGGCATTGTTGTCAGAGACTTGGTCTTTGCCAATTCTTGTAACAATGTCTCCTGCTTCTAGGCCAGCTGCAGCTGCAGGTGATCCATCGTAAACCTTGTAGACAAAAATTCCCTTGTCAAGATCTGGCTTTTCATTTAAGACTTGGGCTGCTACATCAACATTCATAGTTAGCATTCCCATAGACATTTCCTTGTATTTTCCAGTTTCAATAACTTGTTTAATAATTGGTTTTATGAAGTTAATTGGAATTGAAAATCCAAGACCTTCAGCTGATTGAACCTTAACTGTGTTGATACCGATGACTTCTCCCTCAGCATTTAATAAGGCTCCACCAGAGTTACCTCCATTTATTGATGCATCTGTTTGGATAAGTCCAGTCATGTAACCCCCACCACTAACTGCTCCAACGTACCTGTCAAGTCCAGAGATTATACCTTGAGTTACTGTTTGAGAAAATTGTAAAGAGATTGGGTTACCAATTGCTATGGCAGTGTCTCCAATGGAAAGAGCATCAGAGTCTCCAAGACTTGCTGCATTTAACTTTTCATCAGTGTTAATCTTTACAATGGCTAGGTCAATCATTTCATCTGCCCAAATTGTCTTGCCTTGGATGTCCTTTTCATTGTTAAGTCTAACTGTGACGTCCTTTACAACTTGGTTATTTAGTTTAACTACGTGAGCATTAGTAAGGATGTATCCCTTTGGGTCAACAATTACACCAGACCCCACACCTTGGACCTCAACTTGTCCAAAGAAGGATTGTTGGACTCCCTTAGTTGTTATTCCAACTACAGAGGACATGGCCTTCTTGGCAACGGCTGATGCCACTGTGACATTGTCCTTGGCAGAAATAGTAATATTGGAATCGCTATTTGATGTCTTTGTTTCTCCCTGTGGCAAGAGCTTGTAAGTTGTAATTGCTGAACCAATTATTCCACCGATTAGTGAAAAAACTAGGGCTATTATGATTACAATCTTTCCCATGCCAGGGTTTTTATTTAAATTGTCATTCTTCTTCATATTCTTCCTCCTCTAATAATTTATGACTTTATCTTAGTATGGATTTGTGAAAGATAAATGAATTTATAATAAAAGCTTTTTGAAATGATTTTTATTTTTTTCTCTTTGGTTTTCAAAAGTAAATTAACTTTAGATGGCATAAAAAAGAGACCCTCTAGGATCTCTTTAAAATTTTTAGTTTTCAAAAGCTGGTATAACTGCTCCCTTGAATTTTTCTTCTATAAACTTCTTAGCTTCTTCAGAGTTAAGAACCTTTAAGAATTTTTTGAATTTTTCCTTATCAGCATCTTCTTTTCTAATTGCAACTAAGTTTGCATATGGTGAATCTGTTGGTTCTAAGAAGATTGAGTCCTTAGTTGGGTCAAGTCCTTGTCCAATTGCAAAGTTTGAGTTAATAACTGCAGCACCTGCATCCTTATAAACTTGTGCAATTGAAGGTGCATCCATTGCTGTGAACTTTAAGTTCTTTGGATTTTCTGCAATATCTTTTTCTGTTGAGTTAAGATTTGTCTTGTCCTTTAACTTAATTAAGCCAGCATCTTCTAGTAAGATTAGGGCTCTTGCACCGTTACTTGGATCGTTAGGGATGATGATTTCTGCACCATCTTCGATTTCATCAACTGACTTATACTTTTCAGAGTATATAGCCATTGGTTCGATGTGAACGTAACCTAGGACGTCAAGATCATCAATGTTTCTTTCTTCTGTAAAGCTGTCAAGGTATGGTTTATGTTGGAAGTAGTTGGCATCAAGGTCGCCTGCTTCTAGTTGAAGATTTGGTTGAATGTAGTCATCAAAGTTAACAACTTCTACATCAAGACCTTCTTTTTCAAATTCTGGTTTTAAACCTTCAATGATTTCTCCATGAGGTGTTGGTGATACACCAATAACAATCTTGTTGTCTCCATCTGCTGGAGCTTCTGCCTTAGCATCATTTTTCTTTGCACCGCCACATCCTGTTAGTGCAAGTGATAGGACCACTGATCCTAGTAAAAATAATTTTTTAAAATTTTTCATATATATCCTCCTCTAAAAAAATTATTGACTAATTAATATTAAAATGTTGGAAGCACTGCTCCCTTGAAAGTATCTTCGATGTACTTTCTGCTTGCTTCTGATTGTAAAACTTTTACAACTTTTTTATAAACTTCATTATTTTCTTCGCCAGATCTTGCTGCCACTATGTTTGCATAAGGTGAATCCTTAGCTTCTGTAATTATTGCATCCTTTGGATCAAGTCCATTGGAGATTGCAAAGTTTGGATTTATAAAGGCAAGGTCTGCATCTTGATAAACTCTTGGAATATTTTGTGCATCAACTGCAGTGAATTTTAAGTTTTTTGGATTTTCCACTATGTCCACTTCAGTTGAGTTTAAGTTGTTCTTGTCCTTTAATTTTATAAGTCCTTCCTTGTCAAGAATTAGTAGAGCTCTTGCTCCATTTGTTGGGTCGTTAGGAATTATAATTTCTGCCCCATCTTCAAGGTCCTTGATATCCTTTATCTTTGATGAAAATCCAAGAAGGGGTGTTATAAATATTTTTGAATTTTCTAGGGAAACTATATTTGTATTCCTATCCTTGTTAAAGCTATCAAGGTAGGGTTGGTGTTGGTAAAAGTTTAGGTCTAAGTCCCCTGATTCAAGTTGTAGATTTGGTTGAACATAGTCTGAGAAAACTACAAGGTCAAGGTCAATGCCTTCCTTTTTAAATTCTGGTTCAAGGGCCTTTATAAGTTCTCCGTGAGGTGTCTCTGATGCACCTATTGTCACCTTAGTTAGCTCTCCCGACTTTGCCTCCTTTACTTCTTGCTTGTTGTCTTTTCCACATGCTGTTAAAACTGCAATAAGTCCAATTAGTGTAAATAAAATTTTCGTCTTCTTCATCTTTTTTCTCCTTGTTGTCATTTCTTTTTTCTTTTTTCTTTTTTCTTTTTTCTTCTTCTTTTCTTCCGCTTTTTCTTCTCTATTTTTTCTTGTCAATCTTCTTAGTCAAAAAGTTTCCAACAAATTGGACTATTTGAACCAAGATTATAATAACAAGAACTGCTGACCATAGGATTAGGGGCTCATTTCTTTGGTAACCATACCTGTTTGCCACATCTCCTAGGCCGCCACCTCCCATGACACCAGCCATAGCAGAGTAACCAATAACATTTATTACTGTCATTGTGATACCTGTCACTATCATTGGCATTGCCTCTGGTATCAAAACCTTAAAGATTATCTCCCTCTTAGATGATCCCATAGACTTAGCTGCTTCGATGATTCCTGAGTCAACTTGGATAAGGTAACCTTCCATTAGTCTTGCAACAAAGGGTGCTGCTGAAACTGAAAGTGGAATTATCATCGCTGCAGTTCCGTAGGACTTTCCAACAATTAATCTTGATAGGGGGAATACAACTATCATCAAGATTACAAAAGGAAAGGATCTTAGGATGTTTATGATTCCATCAAGGACTGAATAAACTTTTAAGGATTCAGTAAGTCCTCCAGGTCTTGTTGTTGTTAAAATTATTCCCAAGGGAAGACCTATTAAAAGGGCAATTATTGTCGAAGCAATTACCATTATTAAAGTTTGTGGAATTGCCGGTAAAACTATATCAATTATTCTATCCATTTAAAGCACCTCCACAATTACGCTGTTTTCTTTTAAGAATTCAATGGCCCTTGCTCTTTCTTCATCTTTACCTAGGATTTGAACTGTAAGGTAACCAACATTTGCCGCATTTAGCTTGTTTATATTTCCAGATAAGATGGAAAAATCTATGTCAAACTTCTTGACGCATTGGGAAAGAATTGGCTTGTCATAGTTGTTGTCTGCATAGGATAGTCTAAGGACATCTCCCTTGTAGTCGCTAGCTCTTACATAGCCTTCTTCCACATCGTCTTCAAGATTTTTTATAAAGGATCTTGTTACAGCAGTCTTTGGATTAGTGAAGAGTTCCTTTGTGTTATTTTCTTCAATAATTTTTCCAGCCTCCATAACTGCAATCCTGTCACAAATTTCTTTAGCAACTTCCATTTGATGGGTGATCATTATAACTGTCATGTCAAATTCATCTACTATCTTCTTTAAAAGACTAAGGACTGACTTTGTGTTTGCCGGGTCAAGGGCTGATGTCCCTTCATCTGAAAGTAGGATTGATGGGTTAGTTGCAATGGCTCTTGCTATTGCCACCCTTTGCTTTTGTCCACCAGACAATTCTGCTGGATAAGAGTTCTTCTTATCTTCTAGATCTATAAAGTTTAGAAGTTCATCTACCCTCTTATTTATCTTTTCCCTAGACACTCCAGAAATTTCTAGGGGATAGGCAATATTTTCTGCCACAGTCTTTTGCATGAATAAGTTGAAATATTGGAAGATCATTCCAATATCCTTTCTTGCAGCCCTGAGTTCCTTTTCATTTAGGCCAACGATAGATTTGCCATCGACTAGGATTTCTCCAGAGCTTGGCTCTTCTAGTCTATTGATACATCTAACAAGGGTTGACTTGCCGGCACCAGATAAACCGATGACCCCATAAATCTCTCCCCGATTGACCTTGAAAGAAACATCATTTATGGCTCTAAAACTTCTTCCATCAGTTTTAAATTCTTTAACCAAATTTTTTACTTCAATCATTTTTCCTCCAAAACAATAAAAAAAGAGCTTCCACCCATAAGGACGAAAGCTCGTGTTACCACCTTAATTTATCGCTTCCTCACGAAAGCGACCTCTTCAAGTACTATCATACTCTACTTCTGTAACGGGAAGACCCGTAAATACCTAATATCAGTATTTCCTAGAGAAGGCCATGTTCACAAAAAATTCATCTACTTCTTTCACCACAGCGAAGCTCTCTTTAATCAAAATTTTAAGTTACTCTTCTTCTCAAAAGTTTATTTTTGAATTACTTATGATTATATTAGCTTAGATTTTAAATGTCAAGCATAATATTTATTTTATTTTTAAAATTTTCATATCCTCTTCAACACTAGTGATACCAGCGATTCCAAAATTTTCTACCAAAACATCTACTACATTCTTTGATAAAAAGGCTGGTAGAGTAGGTCCAAGGTGAATGTTTTTAACACCTAGGGCTAAAAGAGCTAGTAAAACTATTACAGCCTTTTGTTCATACCAAGCTATGTTGTAAGCAATTGGAAGATCATTTACACTTTCCACTCCAAAGGCATCTACTAGAGCAAGGGCAATTTGGATCAGTGAGTAGGAGTCGTTACATTGCCCAGCATCGAGAACTCTTGGGATTCCATTAATGTCGCCAAGGTTTAGCTTGTTGTATCTATACTTAGCACAACCAGCAGTTAAAATTACAGTTGACTTAGGAAGTTCCTTGGCAAAATCTTCATAATAATTTCTATCAGTCATTCTTCCATCGCAACCTGCCATGACAAGGAATTTTGTTATGTCGCCATTTTTTACAGCTTCAATTACCTTGTCAGCAAGTTCCATAACTTGACTGTGAGCGAAACCTCCCACAATTTTTCCTTTTTCAATTTCCACTGGTGGCTCACAAGTCTTAGCAAGCTCAATTATTTTTGAGAAGTCCTTGTGACCATCTTTGTCCTCTTCAATGTAAGTGCATCCAGGATAGCCTGCAGCTCCTGTTGTAAACAACTTATCCTTGTAAGAATCTTTTGGAGGAACAATACAGTTAGTTGTCATTAGGATTGGACCATTAAAGGACTCAAACTCTTCCCTTTGCTTCCACCAAGCATTCCCATAATTGCCAACAAAGTTTTCGTACTTTTTAAACTTTGGATAATAGTTTGCTGGTAACATTTCTGAGTGAGTGTAAATATCCACACCAGAATCTTTTGCTTGTTCTAGGAGCATTTCAAAATCTTTTAAGTCGTGACCAGATACTAGGATACCAGGATTTTTTCTTGCTCCAATGTTTACTTCAGAAATTTCTGGATTTCCGTAAGTCTTTGTGTTGGCGCCATCAAGAGTTGCCATGGCCCTGTAGCCCATGTCTCCAGTCTTAAGAGTCAAGGCAATTAATTCATCAAGGCTTTTTTCTTCTAAGAGATCAGCCATAGTTCTTAAGATGAATTTATTTACTTCTTGGTCTTCATATCCCAAGACCTTAGCATGTCTTGCGTAGGCAGCCATTCCCTTAAGGCCATAAGTTATTAGCTCTTTTAAACTTCTTAAGTCTTCATTTTCTTCTCTAAGAATAGAAACTTCGTGACTTGCAATTTTTTTATCGATTTCAGAAAAATCTACAGATGACCAAGCTCCTGCATCGCTGTAAATTTTTTCTTCTCTCAAAGAATTCATAAGCTCAATAGTATCTATGATTCTGTTTTTTATTTGCGCATCGTCAAAGTTTGCATTAGTGATAGTAGTAAAGAGGTTTAAAATAACTCTGTCTATTACCTCTTTATCTTCCTTCCCACTTTTCACAGCGATTTCAGAAAGTCCCTTAGAGATCCAAATTAAAAAGTCTTGGTAGTTGGCAACAGTCGCTGTCTTTCCGCAAACTCCCCTCTTTGTACATCCCTTATTGTTTAAAGTTTCTTGACATTGGTAACAAAACATATCCATAATCTTCATCCCTTCTATTTTTAAAATTCATAAAATTCTTAACTTCTAAAAATATTTTAATAGAGAGATAAAAACTTTTCTGTTGCAAATGCAACAATAAGTAAAAAAAAAAAGAGACCCCTTTCAGGGTCTCCATAGGTGTATATTAATGAGGATTTATATAGTGATTGCAATTTAAAAATTTATTTTTTGTCATTAGCTATTGCTTCGTCAATTTTCTTGTAAAGTTCAGCTTTCTTTTCTTTGTCATCAACTGAACCCACTTTTGCATCGCCTATGATCTTGCCTTGTCTATCAATTAATAAAGTTGTTGGGAAGGCAGTTAGGTTTTTAAGGTAAGCATCAATTTCTTCAGAAGGTTTAACAGCAAGGTTAGTATATTTTACTCCCTTAGCTTCTAATATTTTTTCTGCTTCTTCCTTAATTTCTTTATTTTCATAAGTGTCTAGACAAATTGACATAACCTTTACATTCTTATCTTTTAACTCTTCACTAATTTGTTGTAGAGCTGGCATTTCATCAATGCAACCCTGACAACCTGTGAACCAAATGCTTAAAATTGTCACCGGATGGTCTTTAAAGACATCACTGCTTACTGGGTTGCCCTTAAAGTCTACTGCATCAAACTTTGGGAAAGAATCTCCACTAGAAATATCACTTGCTTCTGGTGCCTTACTTGTGCATGCAGTCATAGATACCAATAGAATCATAAGGACAAATAACTTACTTATCTTATTAAAAACTTTATTCATAACTTACTCCTTCGTCAACTTTATTTTTATTAATAGAGGTGGAAATTGCAGAAGTTGGACAAGCCCTTAGGCAGTCCCCACACCTTATACATTCTAGAGCGTTTTGGTTCTTTGACATGTCCACATCCATCTTACAAACTCTCTTACACTTGCCACAAGAAATACAAGAATCATCCACATGGTACTTATAAAATGAAAACTTATTAGTTATGGCATAAAAAGCACCGAGAGGGCAAAGGTATTTGCAGAAAGGCCTGTAGAAAAATATTGAGAGCAAAGTTATTAGTGTGAGAATTACAAACTTTAACTTAAATAAATTTCCCAAGGCTCCTCTTATAGATTTGTTGGCAATAGAAAGAGGTATTCCTCCTTCCAGTATACCTTGTGGGCAAATATACTGACAGAAGTATGGAGAAGCCCCTCCAAGTTCGTCAGTTAAGAATATTCCAAAAAGAAAGACTACAAAAATTAAAATCAAATACTTCAGGTATTTTAAAAATGAAAATTTTCTTGTAGAGAACTTTTTTGTAGGAATCTTATACAAGAGATCCTGAAAAAAACCAAAGGGACACATGAAACCACAGATAAGCCTTCCAAATAGAGTTCCAAACAAAAGCATTAGTCCCGTCACATAGTAGGCAAAATTAAATTTTGACGAGCCAACTAGTGCTTGAAAGGATCCTATTGGGCAAGAGAAGGCAGCTCCCGGACAAGAATAACAATTAAGTCCTGGAACACAAAGGCTCTTAGTCTTACCTGTGTAGATAGTTCCCTTGATGAAGTTTGGAATATGTATGTTTGTAAGAAGGGCAAATGTTCCTTGAAATAAATTTCGTTTTTTACCAATATTTTTTAGAAGATTTATTAAATTAGCCAATTCCAACGCACTCCAAACAAATTCTTATTGCCTTAGAAAGCACTGTATCCACTTCATGTCTATAAGCTCCATAGATAACAAAGGTAATAGACAAGAGTAACATAAGATATGATAACTTTTTTTCTGCAAAATCCTTCATATTTTCACCTCACAAATAGTATAGCATTAAGGGTGTAAAGATAAGGTTAAGAAATCTTAATTATCTTAATTTTTAAAAAATTTTTAGAGTGAAACAATACTAAGTCAAAAAAAATTTCAAATAAAATAATAAGCTCTAAGTCAAATAAATTTTAAATATAATAATAAGCTCTAGCTCGAATAAGAAACAACTTCAAGAATAGAGTCTCCCCATTTCTCTACAATCTTTTAAAAAACCCAAAATATTTTCTACTTAAATTCATGCAAGCTATTTAAGAAAATTTTTTGATCTTTAATTTCTTATCTCGTTGCAAACAGAAATAAAATTTACTCTTTTAATAAAATCTTATTCTTAAAATCTAAAAAATTATAATCATAACCACCGGCTAAGCCGGTGGTTTGTTTTGCCCCTATAAGGGGCTGTTA
>OHAU01000309.1_pt1 | contig 71375 bp, 63 predicted proteins | sample 1577181 | NCBI WGS metagenome assembly OHAU01 (sample SAMEA3541472, study PRJEB24748) | human gut metagenome | biome: human gut; feature: human-associated habitat; material: faeces | place: China | collected 2012
CTACCTACAGATACTCTGCAGTGCAAACTACTTTGCAAATCTGTAACTGATTATTCAATTGTTATGTCCAATCTCTCTTGGACAATTGATATTCTACAATGCACTTTAATTTTACGGAAGTGACACCACTGGTGTATTTTTACGAATTTTCACCAGTTTTTGGTGTATTTGTCATTTCCTTTAATTTGTTCCATGTATGCTTAGGCAGTTCTCTTGCCGGCTCTCTGAATCGTTCAAGATATTTTTCAAATAATTCCGTATTGATTAATGCTGAATTACCGACTTTATAGACTGCTCCTGCCTCTCTCGCAATTACTATGATTCTAGATTTACTTATCCCATAAATAATCGCTCCTTCCTCTGCATTTACAAATTTTTTCATAAAATCCTTTGTATCTGAATAGCACTTATATGAGTAACTCATTCATCAGTCTCCTTTCACATTTGGCAATGGATGTTTCATTTCTGTTGGCGGTTCTCTGAATTGCTCCATATAATCATCAAAAATTTCCAAATTTATTAATATAGTATTTCCCTTAGCTGTTCCAATCTTATATACAGCACCCGCTGCTCTAGCCATTTCAATAAATCTATGATGCCCTATGCTATATGTCATTGAAGCTTCCCCAATTCTTACAAACTTCTTTTCTACGATTTTGTTTGAACTAGGCACTCTTGCAAAATGTTTCATAAATTTCATCAACCTTTCCTTATGTACTAATATAATCTTTGCAAGCTGATATCTTGCTCCAGCAGCTAATGCTATATCCATTGCCTCATCTCGTGTTACATCTAATAAAGCCATTACTTCATCAATACGAATAAATCTTGGTTTTACAATTTCTTTTCTATAGGCACTAACTGAACCACTCAATGTATTTACCATAACATCACCTACTTATAAAACTCAGAATCTGTAATATGAAAAGTTTCAAGATACTTATCCAATATTTCTGTATTAACAAGTACAAGCTGACCAATCTTATAACAAGCCTTGGCATCCTTAGCCACTTCTTGAAATTTTGTCATTCCCATACTGTACATCTTTGCACCATCTGAATATCTTACAAACTTTTTTGCATCCTCATATCTATCTTTTTTCTTTGATTCATCCATTGCTGTGCTCCTTTCACTTTGACTTCATAACAAATGACGTATTTTCTCCATAACGCAAAAAAGAGGACATCTTCTAAATTTCTTTAGAAAATGTCCTCTTAGTAGTTCATATTCGATTGAGTCTTATTCTTTTCAGATTGTGTACTCTTTCATACTGATGTAAATGACTATGCCAAAATACGTCTTTTAATGCGTCCTTTGACGTACTCAAATGCCTCAATCCCGCATAAACACTAGGTTTATTTATCCAAGCTCTTCATTGTCGGGAAGAGCAATACGTCACGGATTGCCGGTGAATCTGTCAACAGCATAACCAGACGGTCAATTCCATATCCGATTCCACCGGTAGGCGGCATTCCGATTTCCAGTGCGTTCAAGAAATCTTCGTCGGTATGGTTTGCTTCCTCATCACCGGCTTCGAATGCGGCATCCTGTGCTGCAAAACGCTCACGCTGGTCAATCGGGTCATTTAACTCGGAATATGCATTACACATTTCCCATGTATTGATAAATAATTCAAAACGTTCTACCTTGGTTGGGTCAGACGGTTTCTTCTTGGTAAGCGGAGAAATTGCTACCGGATGATCCATGATAAAGGTCGGCTGAATCAGTTCTTTCTCACAGAATTCTTCGAAGAAGAGGTTGATGATATCACCCTTGGTATGACGCTCTTCGAATTCAATGTGATGTTCTCTTGCCAGCGCCTTTGCAGCTTCATCATCTGCTACGGTATCAAAATCGATGCCGGCATATTTCTTGATGGCATCGTTCATGGTCAGACGCTCAAAAGGCTTTCCAAGGTCGATTTCAATGCCATTGTAAGTAATCTTTGTAGTGCCGCATACTTTTTCTGCAAGATAACGGAACATGCTCTCGGTAAGTTCCATCATGCCTTCATAATCAGTGTATGCCTGGTATAACTCCATCAATGTAAATTCCGGATTGTGGCGGGTATCAACACCTTCGTTACGGAATACCCGTCCGATTTCGTAAACACGCTCCAAGCCACCAACAATCAGTCTCTTTAAGTATAACTCAAGAGAAATACGGAGCTTTACATCTTCATTTAATGCATTGTAATGTGTTTCAAACGGTCTTGCGGCTGCTCCACCTGCATTGGAAACCAGCATAGGAGTCTCAACTTCCATGAAGTCACGTCCAGCTAAGAAATTACGGATTTCCTTGATAATCTGGGAACGTTTGATGAAAGTCTGCTTGGAATCCTGATTCATGATAAGGTCTACATAACGCTGACGGTATCTGGTATCGGTATCAGTAAGTCCGTGGAACTTCTCCGGTAAAATCTGTAAGCTCTTGGATAATAAAGTTACCTCAGATGCATGGATAGAGATTTCTCCGGTCTTGGTCTTAAATACCTTTCCTTTGATTCCTAAAATATCTCCGATATCATATTTCTTGAAATCTTTATAAGAATCTTCTCCGATTTCATCTCTTGCGACATATGCCTGAATGCTTCCCTTTAAATCCTGTACATTACAGAAAGAAGCTTTTCCCATCACACGCTTGAACATCATACGGCCTGCGATAGATACCTCTTTTCCCTCAAAAGCATCAAAGTCGTCTTTGATATCTGTGCTGTGGTTTGTTACATCATATTTAGTTATCTGGAACGGATCTTTTCCATTTTCCTGAAGTTCTTTTAACTTATCACGGCGCACCTTGATTAACTGGTTAATATCCTGTTCCTGTACGTTCTTCTGTTCCGCCATCTTTGTTCTCCTAATCTGTTAGTTTGATCTTTGGATTCCTAATACTTTATATTTTAAGTTACCCATCTGGGTCTCAACTTCTACTACGTCACCAACGCCGGCACCGATTAATGCTTTACCAACCGGAGACTCGTTGGAAATCTTTCCCTTTAAGCTGTTTGCCTCTGTAGAACCAACAATTTTATATTCCAGTTCCTCATCGAATTCCATATCAAGGATTTTTACCTGACATCCGATGTTAATCTTGTCTAAATCAACTTCTTCTTCTACTACGACTTCTGCATTCTTTAAGATTTTCTCGATCTGTTCGATTCTTGCTTCGATATCACGCTGCTCATCTTTTGCTGCATCATACTCAGCGTTCTCAGATAAGTCTCCCTGCTCTCTTGCTTCTTTAATCTTCTGTGCAACTTCTTTTCTTCTGACCACTTTCAGATTCTGTAACTCGTCTTCCAGTTTCTGTAAACCCTGATAGGTCAAAATGTTTTTCTTATCCATGCTTATTAGCCCTTCCTTTTATAGATTTTCTATTCTGCATAAAATTCTCGCTCTAATCGATCTGAAACCGCTTCACAGCCTGTAAAACCGGTTCCCTTAACAATCATAATATTATACCCAATAGGTACCTCAATGTCAAGATTTGCCCGCTGATACCAGTTCCTTTTATAAATGGAAATATAGATACTTTTTTCCGATAGAAATTCTTCCCGGATTCTTCCGTCAGCTTCAAAATCCAGTATCAGTCTGCCCTCTTCCTGGCCGGTTCCCTTTTGAATTGCATTTTCCTCTTTTCCAATCACTTCTACAATCAGTCCCAGTTCCTCATAGAGATACTCTATTTCCCCTTGGTGATGTTCTGACTGACCGGTGCAAAGTGTATATACATTAAGTCCCGGATAAAGCTGCCGGAGCATATACTGTTCTTCCTCCTGCTGAAGATATTCCCCCGCTTCCGCATCAATGACAAACAGCCGCATGTCCCGGTAGGAAATGTCTTTCTGCTCTAATACTGCTTCGATTATTTTCCGAAAAAATGCATTGCAGGGAAAATAAATTTCTTTTTCAATAAAGTTATTCTGTTCCTGACGGCTGTTCCTGTTTTCTGATTGCAGATTGCTTTTATTCCTGCGTAAAAGACTTTTTAATTTTTTCCACCATTTCATGCTTCATTATATGATGCAAAGGTTTCTAATAATTCCTCCAGCTGTTCGTAAGTCTCCACTTCATTGAGCAGGCTTCGAAGCCTGGATGCATGCTTGTAGCCGCCGGTGTACCAGGCTGCGTGCTTACGCATTTCCCGCATTCCGGTAAATTCGCCCTTAAAGGCAATCTGCATCTTTGCATGACGCAGCACCATATCCACCATTTCTTTGGCGGATGGCTTCGGCAGTTCTTCCCCCGTTTCTAAGAAATGGTTAATCTGTGCAAATATCCATGGATTTCCCTGTGCTCCCCTTGCTATCATCAGCCCGTCACAGCCGGTTTCCTGCTGCATCCGGTACGCATCCTGTGGGGTAAAAATGTCACCGTTTCCGATGACCGGGATCTTTACTGCTTCTTTCACTTTCCGGATAATCTCCCAGTCCGCTTTGCCGGAGTAATACTGTTCCCTGGTCCGTCCATGCACCGCAATGGCAGCTGCCCCGGACTCTTCCGCAATATGTGCCATCTCTACTGCATTGACATGGGCATCATCAAAGCCCTTTCTGATTTTTACCGTCAGAGGCTTCTTTATGGCTTTTGCTGTTTTTTCGATGATTTCACCTGCCAGAATCGGATTTTTCATCAGTGCAGAGCCGTCACCATTATTGACTACCTTTGGCACCGGACATCCCATATTGATGTCAAGAATATCAAAAGGTCGATGCTCGATACGCTTTGCCATCTCGCTCATAATTTCCGGGTCGGAGCCAAAAAGCTGCAGGGAAACCGGATGCTCCCGCTCATCAATGGCAAGCAGGCTCTCGGTATTCTTATTATTATAATAAATGCCTTTAGCACTGACCATTTCCATGCAGATAAGTCCTGCTCCCTGTTCTTTGCAAAGTACACGAAATGGCAGGTCTGTTACCCCTGCCATTGGTGCTAATATCAAATTATTATCAAGTGTTACATTTCCTATTGTCAGTTTCATCGTTTCTGTTTTGCGTAAATAAGACGCATTCCTTCTAATGTCAGTGTCGGATTGTAGTACTGAATATATTTTGTCTCATTTGCAATGATTTTACCCAGTCCGCCGGTTGCAACTACTTTTACATCCTTAAGTCCGGATTCTTTTATCATATTTTTTACAATATATTCTGTCTGTCCAATCTGTCCGAATATCAGTCCTGCCTGCATACTGCTGATGGTTTCTCTTGCAAGAATGGTAGACGGTTTCTTAATCTCGATTTCCGGAAGCTTTGCGGCATCTTCCCAGAGTGCCTTTGCAGAAATGCGGATTCCCGGGGAAGTTACTCCTGCGAAGAAATCTCCATTTCCATTGACGAAGTCATAGGTGGTTGCTGTACCATAGTCGATTACGACAACCGGTCCGCCATAAAGCTCATATGCACCTACAGCGTCTACAATACGGTCTGCGCCAATCTGTGCCGGATTCTCGGATGTGATACGGATTCCTGTCTTCACGCCCGGCTCCACCACCATTGGCTGAATATCAAAATATTTAATCATTCCACTGCAGAGGGAATGCATGACATTTGGTACTACCGATGAAATGATGGCATCCTTGATTTCATTATGGGAAATCTCGTTATGCTCTAATAAATCAATGATTGTAATACCGTATTCATCAGAAGTTCTCTGCATTTTTGTTGTCATACGAAATGTTGTGATTAATTTTTCCTTATCAAACACTCCAATGGTAATGTTGGTATTTCCTACGTCAATTGCCAGTAACATATTAGTCCTCCTTATCTTCTGTGAATTCTTCTCCCAGGAAAAATACACGGTAATACATTTCAAGCGATTCAAAGAGCTCTGTCTTTTCCCGCTGCATCTGTTTGATTTTTAACACACTGCCGATTTCATCATAGAAGAAATCTCCATCCTCACATTCCGTCCGGAAATTAAGAGTTCCCTCTTTGTCAAATATAAGCTGCAGTGTTCCTCCGATATCCTCTGTATACAGTACACAAAGAATATTCAAGTCCTCTTTGATTCCCTCCGGAAGTCCGTTAAACAACGGATTCAGATAGAATTTCTTGGTATAAGCGCTGGAACCGCATAAAACGATTTCTTCCTGCTCCATATATTCATACTCCTTTTTCTTATTTATGCCTTTTTTATATCTGGTAAATGTGGTTTTTCCTGTCTATCCTATAAACATCTATCTCTATGCATATCTATACATATCCATAAATCCCGCGGACAGATACTTCCCCGGAAGACACCAATTTTCTTGCTTCCCAGGTATCCACGATTAATTCGCCCCGGTCGGTAATGCCCTGTGCCACTCCCTCAAATGGCTCTTTCGGGTCTAACACTCTTACCTTCTGCCCTTTATTGGCAAGACTTGCATCGTATTCCTTCCGCAGATCCCGTAAATCCTGATATGCCATAAACCGGTCATAATAATGCTCGAATTCTTCCCAGACAGCTTCTATTAATGCTGCGCGGTTTACCCGTTTTCCACTTTGTAACAGAAGTGAGGTGGCATTCTGCGCAATTTCTTCCGGAAAACTTTCATTATTTACATTGATGCCTATGCCAACCACAATATGGTTTACATAATCCATCTGTGCACTCATTTCCGTCAGAATTCCTACTACTTTCTTACCGTTGATGACAATATCATTTGGCCACTTTATCTTTGCTTCCATACCGGTGCAGCGGGTAATGCCCTTTGCCACTGCCATGGCTGCCACCAGTGTCAGCATGGATGCATTGGAAGGATTCAGCTCCGGTTTTAAAATCAGTGTCATAAAGATTCCGGTTCCCGGCAGGGAACTCCAGCCTCTTCCCCGTCTGCCTTTTCCGGCATCCTGCTGGTCTGCCACCACAAGGGTTCCATGCTCTGCACCCTCTTCTGCAAGACGGCTGGCTCTTACATTAGTAGAATCTGTTTCATCATAATAATAGATTTTCTTTCCAATCCAGTCTGTTTTACGGATGCTGCTCAATTCATTTTCGCTTAAGATATCCGGTGCGCCTACAATCCGGTAGCCCCGGTTCTGCACCGCTTCAATTTCATAGCCATCCTTTTTCAACTGATTGATTGCCTTCCACACTGCGGTTCTTGATACACCAAAGCGTTCACAAAGCTCCTGTCCGGAAACATAACCTTCCGCTTCCCGCAGTGCTGCAAGTATTTTTGCTTTCATAGGTTCTTATTCTCCTAAAGTTGCAAGCATAACTGCCTTAATCGTATGCATACGATTCTCTGCTTCATCAAATACGATGGATTTCTCACTTTCGAATACTTCATCGGTTACTTCCAGCTCGGAGTATCCGAATTTCTCATAGACATCCTGTCCAATCTTAGTCTTAAGGTCATGGAATGCCGGGAGACAATGCATAAACAACGCCTGCTCTCCTGCATTATCCATCAGCTTCTTATTTACCTGATATGGCATCAGGTCTGTAATACGCTCTTTCCAGGCCTCTTCCGGCTCACCCATGGATACCCACACATCAGTATAGACAATGTCTGCACCCCTGGTTCCTTCCATGGCATCTTCTGTCAGAGTAATGGTTCCGCCTGTGCGGGATGCCACATCTTCACAATATGTAACCAGCTTTGGATCCGGGAAATATTTTTTATTGGTACATGCCACAAAATGCATTCCCAGTTTTGCACAGGTTACCATCAGGGAATTTCCCATATTATAACGGGCATCTCCCATATATGCCAGCTTTACGCCCTTTAATCTGCCAAGATGCTCGCGGATGGTCAGCATATCTGCTAACATCTGGGTCGGATGAAATTCATTGGTCAGTCCGTTCCATACCGGAACGCCTGCATATTTTGCCAGTTCTTCTACGATATCCTGCCCATAGCCACGATATTCGATTCCATCAAACATACGTCCCAAAACTCTTGCGGTATCCGGAATGCTCTCTTTCTTTCCAATCTGGGAGCCTGACGGGTCAAGGTAAGTTACGTGCATGCCAAGGTCATGGGCTGCCACTTCAAATGAGCAGCGGGTTCTGGTACTGGTTTTTTCAAAAATCAGGGCAATGTTTTTCCCAATCAGGCTGTCATGCAGAATACCCTGTTTCTTCTTTGCTTTCAGGTCTGCTGCCAGATCTATCATATAGAGGATTTCTTCTGGTTCAAAATCCATCAATTTTAAGAAATTACGTCCTTTTAAATTCATTGCTTTTTCCTCTTTTCTTCTTACTCTTTGATACAAAACGGGCTGTCCTACATAGATGTGGCAGCCCGATTTCATTTTAGGTTTATGGTTTCCTTTTTAATTATTTATCTCCGGCAACCTCTGTAATTGATTTTACCAGTCCTGCAACGCCCTGTATCTCAGATGGAATGATAATCTTTGTTGCCTTTCCGTCCGCAGCCTTTGCAAAAGCTTCCAGGCTCTTAAGCTGTAATACAGCATCGTCCGGTGCTGCTTCTTTCAAGAAACGAAGTCCGTCTGCATTTGCCTGCTGAATCTTTAAGATTGCTTCTGCCTGACCTTCTGCTTCTTTTACGGTTGCTTCCTTCTGTGCCTCTGCACGTAAAATTGCGGCAGTCTTCTCTGCCTCTGCATCTAAGATTGCTGATTCTTTCTTACCTTCTGCTACAAGAATCGTAGATTTCTTCTCACCTTCTGCACGAAGAATTGCTTCACGTCTTTCACGCTCTGCCTTCATCTGTTTCTCCATGGCATCCTGAATTGCCTTTGGTGGGATGATATTCTTTAACTCTACACGGTTTACCTTGATTCCCCATGGGTCTGTTGCCACATCCAGGGAAGCTCTCATCTTGGTATTGATGGTCTCTCTTGAAGTAAGGGTCTCATCTAATTCCAAATCACCGATGATATTACGAAGTGTGGTTGCTGTCAGATTTTCGATTGCCATAATCGGATTTTCAACACCGTAAGCAAATAACTTCGGGTCTGTAATCTGGAAATATACAACGGTGTCAATCTGCATGGTTACATTATCTTTGGTAATTACCGGCTGTGGTGGGAAATCAACCACCTGCTCTTTTAAAAGAACTCTCTTTGCGATACGGTCAATAAACGGTGCTTTAAAATGAAGACCTACGCCCCAGGTTGCAAGATATCCGCCCAGACGCTCTACAACAACTGCATTTGCCTGCGGTACAATCTTGATACAGGATACAATAATTACCAGTACTAGTATTACTAAAATGATAAGTGCTATTAATCCTTCCATTTTTACCCTCCAAAACTTATATTTTGAATAACTATTCACATATTACTATACTTTTTCCAAGATTACAACAGGGTGCCAAAAACTTCTTTTGACACCCTGACTTTATACTCTCTTATATTTTCTTACATTTTCCTAGAAAAATACATGGTTTCCGATGACTACTCCTGCCTGACCGGAACTTGCACGACGGAAACTTAATGCTCCACCGGTATTATCTACACCGGATAATGCTTCCTGTGCTGCCTGTAAACAGCTTCCGCTGACACCGCTTGAAATAACAGATGCAACTTTTCCGTTTCCTGCTGGTGTAAACTGACCGCTCTGGTAAATTACATCATAAAGGCTGGATGGATATGCACCACTTCTCAGACGGTTCATAACAACTGCTCCGACTGCCAGCTGGCCTTCATAACACTCACTGCCTGCTTCGCACTGGATTAATGCAGCAAGAAGTGTTACTTCATCACAGTTTGCTGCTACAGATGCATTCTGTGTTACCATGGTTGTTGTAGTCTGTGCAGCTTTCTTTGCTGCCTCTTCTGCAGCCTTCTCTTCCAATGCAGCTCTTTCTTCTTCCATGGAAACTGCTGATGCTACATTTAAGGATATGGTTACATAATCTGCAGATACAAATGCAGTGGAATTCTTTAAGCTGACTGCGACCCATCCTTCCGGAGATTCTGTCTGTGTATCAACTACAAGCTTATCTCCTTCTGATGCTGCCTTGATAACAGATGCATCCGGATTTGCTTCACTGCGGACACGAAGACCGCCGGTGGTTACGGTTGCTACGGTGTCACATACGGTCTGTGCATAAGCATATGCTTCCTGACCTGCCACACAGTATTCGCTCTTTACATATCCGTCTACAGAACCGGATGTAATATGATACCAGCCATCTAATGTCTCTACGATATCGGCTGCTGCACCCTTATATAATTTTCCAATTACTTCAGACTCTCCATCTGCGGAGCTTCTTATATATAAGAAATCATCCACATTTGCCATAAGCTTACTGTTCCATGCCTGCTGCTCCTCACTAAGCTGAGGCTCCTCTTCCTGTGCTTCTGCAACAACCACTACATCTGCACGTTCAATGGATGCCTGCTCGGTTGCCGCGTCTCCCAATGATGCCAATTCTTCTATAATGCCGGCGGAGCCATTTGCCTGTACATCTGCCACAGCCTTTGTTTCCTGCTGTGGTTCCGGTACATTTTCTACTGGTGCTGTCTGCATAACTGCTGTGACTGCGGTTACAACGGTAAGCATCACTGCTATAATTGTGCTCTCAATCACTCTTTTTCTTAAATTCATTTTGACCTCCATAACATATATCCTGTTTTTCTTTTTTTAAGGATTATTAACAAGTATATGTCATTTTATTCATTTTTATTACATTTATTACAAATTTGTTACATCACGGATTATAACAAAGTAATTTTTATTTGTCAAGTTTCTGTACTTTTTATCCAATTCATGATATAATTTCCTAATAATAATTACGCAAAATCACAAGAAAAGATTTCGTCTTTTTTCGTAATGGTTATCAAGGAGGATGTATTTTTATGAAGGAACGTAAGCAAAAAGATTCTGCTTTGAAGCAGAGTCCAGTAAAGGCTCCAAAGCCTGTGAAAGCGCAGAAAGTGCCGAAAGCACCAAAAGTGCCTAAGGAGAAGAAGGAGAAAAAGGCCGTACTTCACTCCATGCGTTTTAATGTTGTACAGTTAGTTCTGCTGAGTATTATCATCAGTGTTGTTTCTCTTCTGATTATAGTTATTCCGGTTGCTGATAATGCAATTTCCACTTTGGCAGAAAGCTATATGCGTGATGTCTGTGACACCTGCGGATTAAATGTTGATGCTGCCCTGAACCGGAGCGGTAACATTATTTTAAATCAGGCATATCTTGAAACTCTGATTGGTGATGTCCGTATCAATGATCTGGATTCCAGTTACGCCTATGTGGTTGGTTCAGATGGAACCATGATTTACCATCCGGATGCAAGCAAAGTCGGACAGCCTGTAGAAAATACCGCAATTAAACAGGTAGTAGCTGATTTGGAAGCAGGTAAAGAACAGCAGAAGGGTATGGCAATCTATGAATTCAGAGGTGCTGAAAAATATGCGGCTTACTATGTTACTTCCAATAAAGCAGCTATTTTAGTCATTACTGCTGACCGTGGAGATATTTTAAGTGCTAAAGATGTAATTTATGTCCGCGCCGTTAGTGCCGCAATTGTTATCTTTATTGTACTGGGAATCATTTCTTTCCTTATTGCAAGTAAAATGACCCGTCCGATTGTAGAAATTACCAACGTTATTAAGCGTTTCTCTTCCCTGAACTTTGCAGAAAGCCCAACTACCATCCGTATCAGCAAACGTAAGGATGAAACCGGGCAGATGGCAAGAGCTATCGGAGATTTACGTGAGAAGTTAGTCACAATTGTTTCACAGATTAAGTCCCAGAGTGAACTGCTTTACAATGCATCTACTGAACTGGATACCAATGCATCCCACACAACATCAACCGTGGGAAATGTAGAAACCGCAGTAAATGAAATTGCTACCGGAGCAACCAATCAGGCTTCCGAAACCCAGAAAGCTACCGATGATATCGTTAATATGGGTAACATGATTGAACATACCAACAGTCAGGTTGAAAGTCTTACAAGCACTGCTAACCTGATGCGTGAATCCAGCGAGGAAGCTGCTGCCACCCTGAAAGAGCTGGACAACATCAACCAGCAGGCAATTGCTTCTATTGATGTTATTTATGAACAGACCAATATAACTAATATCTCTGCCCTGAAAATTAAAGAAGCTACAACTTTGATTTCTTCCATCGCAGAAGAAACAAACCTGCTTTCCTTAAATGCTTCTATCGAAGCAGCCCGTGCTGGTGAGGCAGGACGTGGATTTGCCGTTGTTGCATCGCAGATTCAGAAACTGGCTGACCAGTCCAATGAATCTGCAAACCAGATTGACCAGATTATCCATGCTTTGATTGAAGATTCTGAAAAAGCAGTTAAGACCATGGATGAGGTTAAAACTATTATGAACCTGCAGAGCGAAAACGTACATAAGACCGGTCAGGTATTCGAACAGGTTCGTGATGGAATCAGTTCTTCTATCAGTGGCGTAGGCGAGATTGCTACCAAAACAACACAGCTTGATAAAGCCCGTGGAGATGTTGTGGATGTCGTACAGAATCTTACCGCAATTGCCCAGCAGAATGCAGCAAGTACCGAAGAAACTTCCGCTTCCGTTATGGAAGTCAGCAATGTTATGCAGGAAATCATGGAAAATGCAAATCGTCTGAAAGAGATTGCTTCCATCTTGGAAGAAAATATGAATTCATTTACTTTATAATATGCATAACAAAGAATGTGCCTTGGCACATTCTCGCGCCTGCGGCGGTCGCTTGCGACATCTACCTTATACGCCGCAGTGCGCATCCTCGCGGAGCGTTTTTTACTTTACAGGAAAGCAATTTCCTGTAAAGCATAGAAAGAACTCCACCCGGCTGGATATTCCAATCGGATGGAGTTCTTTTTTTGCTGTAATGCAAGGACTGATTCAAATTTAAATGATTTTATCTTACCCTGCTTCAGCAGTTTTTATAAACGTTTCATTAATGCTTCTCTTGCTTCTTCATAACCTGGTTTTCCAAGTAATGCGAACATGTTCTTCTTGTAGCTTTCTACACCTGGCTGGTTAAATGGATTTACTCCAAGCAGGTATCCGCTGACACCACATGCAAACTCGAAGAAGTAGAATAATTCTCCTAAGTAGAATTCGTTCTGCTCTGGAATCTTTACCATGAAGTTTGGGACCTGACCATCGGTATGTGCAAGAATGGTTCCGTTCATTGCACTCTTATTTACAAAATCCATATCTTTTCCAGCAAGATAATTTAATCCGTCTAAGTCAACCGGTTCTTCCTGAATTGTGATATTGTGCTTCGGAGTCTCAACGTTCATAACAGTCTCGAACATAATTCTGGAACCATCCTGAATGAACTGTCCCATAGAATGTAAGTCTGTTGTTAAATCTACAGATGCCGGGAAGATACCCTTCTGGTCTTTTCCTTCACTCTCTCCGAATAACTGTTTCCACCATTCAGATACATAATGAAGACTTGGCTCGTAGTTGCAAAGGATTTCTACTGCTTTGCCTTTTCTTAATAAAATGTTACGAACTGCTGCATACTGTAATGCATCATTCTCTGTGAAATCCTGTTCTAAAGCAAGTTTTCTTCCTTCTGCAGCTCCATCCATTAATTTCTGTATATCTGCACCACTTACTGCGATTGGAAGAAGTCCTACAGCGGTAAGTACGGAGAAACGTCCTCCGACATCATCCGGTACTACAAATGTCTCATATCCTTCTTCATCTGCAAGATGTTTTAATGCTCCCTTTGCTTTATCTGTGGTTGCATAAATTCTCTTTGCAGCTTCTTCTTTACCATATTTCTTCTCTAACTTTTCTTTGAAGATACGGAAAGCGATTGCAGGCTCAGTTGTTGTTCCTGATTTTGAAATAATATTTACGGAGAAATCACGGTCTCCTACTACATCAAGCAGTCCCTGTAAGTAGCTTCCGCTGATGCTGTTTCCTGCATAATAAATCTCAGGAGTCTTACGAACTTCCTTAGAAACATTATTATAAAATCCATGTCTTAAGAATTCGATTGCGGCTCTTGCACCAAGGTAAGAACCACCGATTCCGATTACTACTAACACTTCAGAATCAGACTGAATCTTAGCTGCTGCTTTCTGAATTCTTGCGAACTCTTCCTTATCATAATCTACCGGAAGATCCAGCCAGCCCAAGAAATCATTTCCGGCTCCGGTTTTATCCAATAACTCTTTTTTTGCATTGTCTACAAGTTTGCTCATATAGCCAACTTCTTCTTCACTGATGAAGGAAGCTGCCTTTGAGTAATCAAATGTTACTTTACTCATTTCAAATTCACTCCTTTGTTTTTTCTATACACAATTCCCTAATTATGAATAAAATTTCATTAGAGTTTATTTTATCAAACCTATATGCATTTATCAAGGAAAAATTTCCTTCAAAACAGCATTAAATACCGCTTCTTCCTGCTGTTTTCTCTTCTTTTCAATAGAATCCCGCATCAGTTCTTCCTGTCTCGATACCAATGGTTCTTCTTTTCCACTGTCTTCAGTTAATATGACATTCAGATAATCTTCTACTTTTCCCTGTATCATTTGTAATCTGCGGTCTGTCCGGTTCACTTTAACCAGAACCTGCAGAATTATTATCATTTGTAAGAGCATTCCTGCCAGAATTATGTAATTTGCATATTCATACACCAAATTCATGAAAGCTCCCATTCTTATAACCTCTTTTCCTTTTTCTTTCTATTATAAAAAGGAACATTCCATTTGAAAAGAGGACAACGCCGTGTTTTCGCCGCATCTTTTTCCATTTTTCCCTTTGTTTCTGCGGTCTTCTACAAAAGCTGCTGATATTCTTCCCCATCCAACATATAGCCGGAAAGGCAGTAGCCATATTCTTCATTTACGCTGATAATCCGGTTATAGGACCCAGCCAGCAGAATATCTTTTAGTATCTTCGTATCCATTCGCTCATTGATATTTCCAACCCAATAACGGATACCTTCTCCTTCAAATTTCCACGGAAATTCCGGATTCCATTTTGACACATCGTCATTGCCGGGAATCGATACAATCCGTACCGTCTTTCCATAGCCCCGATAACGTTTTAAAATCTCTTCCATATTTTTGTGCATATCAATATTTCCCAAAAACAGTACGCCCATTCGAAGGGTTCTGCTCTCCCTGGTAAACTGGTTCCGGAGCATTCCATAATCATTTCGCTGGATACATTTTAACATGCATACCGTTCTGCCGGCATCCAGATACGGAGAACAATGATTTTCTCTGCCAAAAGACTGTTCATACATGGCACCATTGATTTTACTTCCGCTTTCTTTTACCTGACCCGGACCTGCATACATAATAACTGCTGCAAATGCTTCCAAACCGTAAGTCTTCTTATATGCCTCTAATAACCGTTGCATTCCCGCCTGATACTGTGTATTTTCCGGATGACGAAGTGCCCTGTCATAGCCTTCTTTCGTATAATATCTTCTGGTAAACTGATATAGTTCCATTACATTCATTCCATATGCAGAAAAATAAAATACCCACTTATTTTTAATGATGCATCCGGCCTTGACCACCGGAATGTATTCCCGTTCCATAATCTTTATCGTTTCTAAATCCTCTGCATCTGCCAGTTCGAAATAATTTCCTTTTCTGGCATTCTGCACTGCGTCCAGGGAACAGGGCGGACAATTTCCATATAATAAATAGACATTTTCCACCCCCATATTCTTTAATGCATGGTAAGGATGCCGGATGAGGCAGGAAAATTCTAATAGTTTTTCCGGTGACATTTCCGGCCCCAATATCCATTGTTCCGGTAATGCCTCCTCTTCCATATCCTGTTCCCCCGATATCCACTGCTCCACCAGCATACGGTGAATCGGTGCTACATAAGGCATAATCACCGTCTGAATCGTCGTATTTTGCAATAGTGCATACAATATGCCAAGACAGTCTCTCGTATATTCTCCTACTACCACAAGATCTATCGGAGCACCGGCCAGTCTTCTGATGGTTCTTTTGTCCAAGATACCGATGCCTGTTACATCATTTGTTCTGCTGCTGTCTGTGCTGCTTACACCGTCGTTTATGTTACTGTTCGTAGGATTTCCGGATAAGTATACATAATTCACACTACAGTCATTCTCCTCGTTATAGATACTGCCTGCCTGAATCATTCCATTTTCCACATTTTCAAATAAGTACCGATAATATAATGCTTTCATTTTCACATACCCCCCGCTTTATTTTCTGGTATTTTTACAATTGTATAAGGTTTTAAATTGAGTTGACTTTTTTTACCAAGAGTATAATATATTATTCAGCAAATCATTTTACATTATAAGTAATCTGATATTAAAGAAAGGATTCTTTTCATGAAAAAAATCGTTTTAACAGGCGGTGGTACCGCCGGTCATGTAACTCCAAACATTGCTCTTTTTCCTGCTTTAAAAGAGGCTGGTTATGAAATCTCTTATATCGGTTCCTATGCCGGCATGGAAAAACAGTTAATTGAAGAACAGAACATTCCTTATTATGGAATTTCCTCAGGAAAACTCCGTCGTTATAAGGATCTCCGTAATCTCACAGATCCGTTCCGTGTGATCAAAGGCTACGCACAGTCTGTATCTCTTTTAAGAAAAATCAAACCGGACGTTGTCTTTTCGAAAGGTGGATTCGTTTCCGTTCCTGTCGTTCTCGCAGCGAAACGCCTCCGTATTCCTGCTATTATTCATGAATCCGATATGACACCTGGTCTTGCTAATAAAATTGCAATTCCGGCAGCCTGCAAGGTCTGCTGTAATTTCCCGGAAACTGTAGACTATCTTCCAAAGGATAAGGCAGTTCTTACCGGTTCTCCAATCCGCCAGGAACTTTTAAGCGGCGACAAAGAACAGGCTGCCAGACTTTGTGGTTTTACCATGGATAAACCGGTTATCTTAGTAGTCGGTGGAAGCAGCGGTTCCAAATTTATTAATGATGCGGTACGTGGTCTCTTAGATGACCTGCTTGCCAACTATCAGATTATCCATCTCTGTGGGAAAGGAAATATAGATAAATTATATAACAACCGTTCCGGCTATGTCCAGTTTGAATATGCCGGGAAAGAACTTCGGGATATGTTTGCTTTAAGCTCTCTTGTCATTTCCCGTGCCGGTGCAAATGCAATCTGTGAATTGCTTGCTCTTCACAAGCCAAATATTCTGATTCCACTGTCTGCTGCTGCAAGCCGTGGTGACCAGATTTTAAATGCCCGCTCTTTTGAAAAACAAGGGTATAGCTATGTAATTGAAGAAGAGAATCTGACCAAAGAAACCTTAGATGCTGCCATTAAGAAAGTCATGACAGAAAAGGAGACTTATATTTCTAATATGAAGTCCAGCCAGCAGTTAGATTCTATTCATACTATTCTTAAGCTCATTGAAGAAGCCAGTGAAAAAAAGAAGAAGAAAGCATAAGTGCAAAAGGTGTAAAGTCCTGATTCTATATAAGACTTTACACCTTTATTTTTTCTTTTTATTTTACTTTTATCATATCCAGAATTTCTTTCATTTCATCATCAGAAAGCTCTAATGGAGTATATTTTAAAATATCATCATTCTTGTCTCCCTTGTATCTTGGAATCAGATGCATATGGAAATGAAATACTGTCTGTCCTGCAGTCTCTTCATTGTTCTGAAGTAAATTGAATCCATCACAGTTTAATTTTTCTTTCATATGAACTGCCATTTTCTTGGCAAGCTTCATTGCTTTTGCTGCTACTTCCTCATCCATTTCATAAAGATTTGCAAAGTGGTCTTTGGGAATAATTAAGGAATGTCCCTTTGTTGCAGGATTAGCATCCATAATGACACGGAATGTATCATCTTCATATACGGTATTTGTCGGAATATCGCCTGCTGCCAGTTTACAAAAAATACAATTATCGTCTTTCATGGTTACTCCTTCTTTCTATTCAAAAATAAAAATCTGATCTAAGGTACGCAATGTCTTAAAGTTTCCTTTTGCAGTCATCTCACCGGTCATAAATGCTCTCTGGAATGTCATTCTGCCAGCTAAAATATTATTCATGACTTCTCCGGTAAGTTTCGCATATACATCTACATTTTCCTGTTGTCCATAATAGCAGTTTAACTCCTCTCCTGCTACTTCGACTACCAATGGTTTCTTTTTCTCTTCAATCATAAAGAGATAGTTTGCCGTGAAATCCCCCTGTGGCACAAAATGGCTTTCTAATTCTGTAATATATTCTGTCTGCGTGTCATTCTGCTGTACACTTAATTTATCCTTAAACATGGACGCTAATTCTTCAATATCTTCTTTCTGTTTCTTTACGTAAGAATCATCTGCCACGTACTGTGATAACTGCTCACTCTCCTGTGGTGTTAAATCCATCTGCTGCGTCCGCAGGATGGTTCTGGTTACCGCCTGATTAGAAGTCGGCAGACTCTTCTGTTTCTGAGAAATTGTACGGTAAAGATTTTCTGCTTTCTTTTCAATAATCAGGGAATAGTCATGATTCATTTCAAAGCTTACCAGATCATCTACATAGCCACACATTCCGCTGCACGGCAGACCGCCTAAGATTTCCCATGCATTGGACAATGTCAGTTCCCCTTCACGTTCTCCATACGTGGTTGACATAACGATTGGCTGCATATAGGTTGTCTTAATCTTTTCCTTGTCTCCGTAAAGCCAGCAGGAATCCAAAAACTGCTGCATATAACCACCGATTCCAAGCCACTCTACTGTCGTTGCCAGAATGATTCCATCTGCATCCTTTAAGGTCTGCGGCAACGTAGAGATGCTATTCTTGTGCTCGTATATATTATATCGTTCCACACTGACACGAAGCTCTTTTAAAACTTCTTCCATTTTCCCGATTACATATAAAGTAGGATCATCCAGAAGTCCTCTACCACCGTAATATATATTTACTTTCATTTCTGCCTCCGTATCTTAAGTTTTTCATCTTACTTCATTCAATCATATATCAACAGTATATAAATTTTCCGGAATAAAATCAATCCTTTCTGCGATATAGAAGCAGTGACAGAAAAAATCCGCTAATCAGTCCGCCTACATGACACCAGTTGTCCACTCCGGTACTGGTAAATCCATAATATAGGCTCAATGCAATCATAATTACAATTCCTCTGATATTCAGTTCCTCTACCCTTCCTCTGTTGGCAATTATTACCCAGAGTAAAGCTCCAAATACACCAAAAATGGCACCTGAGGCACCTGCTGACACCGTCAGGGTTCCTTTGCCCTGTGTTACCAGAAGTGAAAGCAGATTACCGCACAATCCTGCGCCAAAATAAATGATAAGATAGCGCCACTTTCCTATCAGACGTTCCAGTCTGTCTCCAGTCCAGAATAATACAATCATATTATTTGCAAGATGTGCCAGTCCAAAATGTAAAAACATGGCCGTAAACAGTCTCCACCATTCTCCCTGTCCAAATACATCCGGCAGAAATACTGCTCCATGTTGTTCCATAAAAGCTGCAGATTCCGTATCGCCAAGTACGCTCAATGACAGAAATACTATGATATTTATCAAAACAATGCCGGCGTTACACCAGGACGGATACTGTTTTATCCTCTGCCACAAAGTAAGACCTCGCTTCTCTTCTGTTCTACGGTAATTATCCGTCTGTGCATACCCCTGTGAAGCATAACCTCTTTGCCTCCCACCACCGGATATCTGTTCCTGTAATGCATCTCTTAATCCATAGAAATCTCCCGGCTGGTTTTCAAAAATCATAAGCTGCCCTGTCTGCTCATTAATAAGCCAGACATTCCGACAGCTGCCACCGAGCATACGTGCCTGTCCTATATCATCTGCAACCAGTAACGTCAGTAACTCCACCTGATAGATTGCCATATTCTGTTCACAGCCCGGAATCCTTCCTTCCGGATGAAGAAACAGCTCCTGCAGTTTTTTCTGAATTGCCTGCAATTTTTCTGTTTCCAGTACAAATCCCGGATGCATAAAGATTCCAGCAACCACCTGTGCCCTTCCTTCTGTAAATCTATAGTATACCCCAACCTCTTCCGGCGACACTTTGATAAAGGAATATCCCCGCTCTTTTAAACATGCATCTATTTTCTGAATCAATATAACTTATCCTTCTTCCAGTCTTTTATGAATCTGACAATAACACTTTCAAAAGGCACTGTCAACGAAGGAAATATAACCTTTTTCTTAAAGAAATGTAAACCTCTCACGTCCCAGCTGAATCACATCATTCATGCATAACTGCTCCTTCTCCCGATATGCCAGCATTTTCCCATTGAGCCATGTTCCGTTCATGGAATTTAAATCTTCCACATAATAATCCTCTTTTTCTCTGGTAATGCGGGCATGCATGCGGCTGACTCCCTGTATACATACATTTCCGTCCGCCTGCTCACTGCTACCTATGATAAAAGGGAAATACTCCATCCGGATATTCGAAATATCCTCTTTTCCATCATAACGCAGAACTCCTTCCGGAGCCCGCTCCGTTCCAAGATAAACGGTCGGATTTTCCTCCTGCATTTCTTTGTAATCCATAGGTGTACACACGATTGGTTCCTCCTCCTTCTCATGATTTATCTTTCCTGTTAAGAATGCCGGAATCCGGCTGATTGCAGCAATGCATTCCTGCAATTTTTCTTCCATTGCCATATTCCAGCCACGGCTTTGAGCATCCTTCTTATAATATTCATCATCCTTTTCAATTGTATCTATCTCATATTTTTTCCAATACCCCTTCTTTTTCTTTGCAGTTGGCTTTTCCTCCACAGCTGCATCTTTCTTTTCCTGCTCCCATGGCATAATGCCCTTCTGCAATGCCTCTACCTTTTTAGATGAAACAGATTTCTGCCGGACCGGTACATAATCCTCTACATCCTGCTGCCGGTACTGATATAATATCCTTAGGATTTCACCCAAAGAAAATCCTTCTTCTGTTGATTTCTGATATGCCTCATAAGATGCAAGAACCATCTGTTCATCTTCATGATTAATCTTTGCCAGAAGATATTCCATCAGCTTTCGGAATCCTTCTGTAACAGGTTCCTGTCTGCCGGGGCAATAGGTGAAATAGAACTTCTTGGTTCCATTCTCAAGATAAATACTCTCCGGGTCTAATAGAATTCCCTCTTCCTCCAAAAGATATGGCCGGATTTCCTGACAGATTCCCAATAAAGTTTCTAACATTTTTGCAAACATATCTATGGCAAAATCACTGCTCTCCAAAACATGATCCAAAGAACGTTTTCCGGTAATTTCATATCGAAACTGTGTCTCCCCTTCTGAAACTACCGGTTCAAACTGCAATAAATTATGAATATGATTCTGTCGGCACATATGAATCTGATATCCGGAATACGCGGGATCTGATGTAATAAACATATAACTCTGATTCAGATTTCTCTTATAACATATCTCCAATATAAATTTCCTCCATACATTCTATTTTGTTCTTGCTGCTTTCTTCCGCCGCCAGCTTTACCCTGTCATGCAGTTCGTAGCTGACTACAATCAGGGTACAGAATAGTGCCAATATCATTGGCACTATAACTGCTGCCTCTATGGTATAAGAAGCCGGCAGATAACATTTCTTTTTCCATTGTCTTATAAAATCAACAGAATGAGATATGCTGCCAACAGAAACGGAATAAAAGGAATGGTGTCTTTTCGTCTTTTTCTGTGCATGAACAGCAATACCAGTGCATACAGAGAGGACAGGAAAAGTCCTGTCAGAAGCAGACGCATGGTATTGATTCCTCCAATGTAAATTCCCGCTACACAAAGTACCAGTCCATCGCCAATTCCAATAATTCCACCAGACACCAGTGACAGAATAATAACTGCTGCCCCGACGGCAATCCCTCCTAACATGCTGTATAATGACTGGTTTCTCTGCCAGAGATGCAGTAAAATCCCACCAATGCCAAAACACAATACTCTTACGCTTTGTATTTCTTTTTTTCGGATATCTTCGATGGAACATATCCCCAACATTCCAAGTACAGAACATATCGTCACCATCCCCTTATCTCCTTATTATTCGTTATTTGCTAGCTACTACTTACTGCTTATAACCTGCTATCTGCCGTTTCTTTATCTGATACATTTATTCCCTCAGGAAGCTTTTCTCTTTTCACATTTTCCACAGGGTGAATAATTTCCCGCTTCTTCCAGCAAAATACGGTATACAGTACGCTTTAACCCACTGCAGGAAAGACTATTGTGCACTGCCTCTCCATATTCTGTTACAAATACTGTTTTGGTATCTTTCTTTCCTATGCGGCATTTTTCGCAATCTTTATATTTCGCCCCGGAATCATTCCGTAATCCGGATACCGTCTCTTCCGGCACTGCCAGAATGCTCAAATCCAAATAGGTACAGTCCGAAAACCAGTGATAGGATTTCCCTGTCTCTGTAATATAGACATAAGTTCCATCTTCATTTCCACTGCCTGTATAACCAATCCATTTATGCACTTTTGCCCGCTGATCCATGTCATAAGAAAATAGTCCCAATAACTGCAATGGATTTTCAATCCGATAAGATACACATAAATCAATATCATTTCCCATTAATTCAGAACGCCAAAAAGAGAACCCCTTTTCTTCCCCTTCCACATAAATTACCGGTGCCTTCAGTTCTTCTAATTTTCTTTGAAACAGGATTTTTGCTTCTGCAATTGGCACAACAGATTCCAGCCCGCTTTCATGTGTCATATGTGCATGAATGGCACTTTTTCTGGCGGCATATTGCAAGGCATATTCCACATCCTGCTGTAATTCCAATACCCGGAAAAGAAAGATTACCGATAGTATACAGATTACAAACAGTGGCAATGCGATAGCTGCTTCTATTGTCATAGACGCCGTTGTGGAGGCACATAAAGGTGTCTCTTTTCTGTTTGTAGAATTGCTATACAATAGATTTGTATTATCTGGGTTAGAGAGAGTTTTTTTATATTGATTTTTTATTTGAATTCTGAGAAGAGACACCTTTATGCACCCCCTTTCTTCTTTTGTTAATAAACATAGGAAAATGAATTTTTTTCCTGAAAATGATAATCTCCTTTGAAGCTTTCGCCACTTCCAAACCACCCGAAGAACAATGGTTTTGACAGATAACTGCACTGTATTTCCATACTACCAATCATGCAGTCCATCCGAAAATTCTCCCGGTCCGGCAGCAGCCTGACATTCTGCTCCATCAGATTCATTGCCCGATAGGTAAGCTTCTCCTGTCCGGTAAGATATAATAAAATTCTTAAATAATCCCCATAACTTAAACCACTTTCACTGGTCTTACTTTCCTCTTCTTTTGCAAAGGATTCCGACAATGCTCCAACGTCTAATGTCCACTCGGCCTTTCCTTTTAAAAAAGGAACCTTGCCACCCTTTAAAAGCGTTTTTACATCTTTTATGCTTTCTGAAAATGCCCATGCCACAAGAATTCCTTCTTCTACCACCTTGACTACCGCCGGATTAGCTGTCCAGCCCGCAGTTACAAGCGCTATGGTATTCGCCAATGCCGTTTTCTCGGCATCCCCTTTCAAATAAATATAGTTTGCCACCTCACGAATCGCCAGCATGCGTTCTGCAACGCCAGCAAGGTTTGCCACATCAGAATCTTTCCCTGCAATGAGATATTCCATCTCATATTGCAACACTTCCGACTCACTCTGATTTCGGTAATCACTAAACTGCTTCAGTAAATATTCCCGGAAGAAAAGTCCCGTTGTCATATCCTCCTGCTGTGCCTGCCCATTTCCTGTAAAACAGGTTCTCTTTGCAATATCATCGGATAAATCAATGGTCTGTGTCGATACCGCTGATACATCTTCTACCACCAGTGACAGGATACTTTTATTCTTGAGTTCTTTTACATAATCCAGTGGATTCTCATTCTTCTGATTTGCGCTATTCCGTTTTGTGTTTCTTTCCAGCCCACTCTGTGTATCGGTCTCCTGAATAGCAGCTTCGAACTTCTTCTCGATGTCTTTATTGTCTTCCGTCAGTTCCTTTGCTTCTGTTGCCTTTTCATATAATTTTTCAATGGCCGCAATTCCCATGGTACGCTTTACATAATCTGCTGCCTGCCTTCGAAATTCAACTCCCGCATCATCGGTTGCCATCGTATAATTCGTAATATAGCAGTTCTCTAACTGCATCTCATAAAGATTGGTATATGACATTTTTAAGAATCCCGGCTTCGCCCTAAGGTTCTCTTCTCCAAGTTCCTGCAATGACTGTTCCAGACTGCTAAGTTCCGGCTCTCCTTTCCTGCCTGCCTCCAGAAAATAGAGATGATACTGCTCAAGAAGTGCGGTATCATACTCTGCCATTTTGGATTCCAGCAAAAGCTCCGTTTCCATTTTGCTCTGCGCCTCTAATCCATAGAGGCGTGCAGATTCCAGCAGAGTAAATACCAGACTTAAAATCATCGTCAATGCAAGGCTTAAAAACAATGTAAGCTACAGAAGAATACTCTAATCCAGATGCAGACCATAGAACGTCAGCAGAAAAGAATAGCACAGTTGGAGGAAAATCTGGCAATGGCACTTTCAGAGAATGGCCAGTTGAGAGACTTGACCGAAGAGTTGATGAAACAGCGAAACGAACTAGAGGAATCGTTGACTGGGGTAAAAAGCTCCGCGAGACCTTTAGTCACTGCCTTGAACAGCTTAGGTCTTTCGGTTTCGGAAGTGGACTAAAAAGCAATACACTTGAGGCACAGGCAGATAGTATAGCAGAGAAAATTGAAGAAATCCGCGTAAGAGTTGCTGCAGTAGATCACACTCTAAGAACTCAGTATCTACCATCTCAAGGAACGGATTCTTGGATTGATAAGCAGATAACTCTTGAGTATCAGGAAGAATACAGACTACTAGACGATCTTTCCGAGTTACTCAAGTCAACTTCCCCTACGGTTCTTGCATTAGCTCAGTCAAAGCGTAATAATTTCCGTCCGGAAAAAGAAGTCGATATGCTTAAAGCCCTGACTTCAAATGAATTTGAGTTAACAAAAGAAGAAGTAGCAACCAGCTTTACAACTGCGCTTGCCACTGTGGACAAGATGCTTAGCAATGTACCTTCCACTATGAAATCCTTGGAAGAATCTCATGGCTGTGAGCCGATTGACCACAACATAATAAGGCGCGGTCGCAGAAGATAGAAAAAATGGCTTGGGCTTAATCGCCCAGGCCATTTTTTTACAAACTCTTCTTTAACATTTCTTGTAAGGTATGAGATATAATTCTTTCATCTCGATCTTTTGAATCATTTATAACAGTAGTCGGCAAATTTATTGCCGCCTTCATTGCTATCTCTATTGATTCTTTATATGATTTCCTTGCTGGCGAACAATACTCATACTCAAATGTTACATTATCAGGTACCGCATCATAATCAAACATACAAATTCTTGATTGATTTGGTGCCAACACCATTTTCTCTGCCTGCTTCAAAAAATCTGTATCAACATTTAGATTAAAACACCCTTTTAGTTCCGGTGTATGCGTAAAACTACGAAGCTGAGCCGAAGCTTGCCCAAAATTTTTGATTACCAAATAAAAAGTTGGTTTTTCTCCAACTATAACCGACTGCGTGTAAATTCCTATGTATGGTCTACTTGAACTCTCAATCATTTTATTGTTTTGCTTAAGAGTTACTATCACGGTTATAACTGATATAGCCGCCAAAGCAAATGATAAAATACACAATATTAGATTCACGATTACTGCGATATCTTGCATTCCTACCCTCCTATTCAGCATATACCATTTTAAACTTGCTCAATTCATTAGCAGTTAATTTTATATCTTTTTCATACTGACAATCTATTTTTTGCAAGCATTCATCATTTAAATGATATATATATTTAAATATTAAATATAAGAATTCATATGGATATACCACATGCTTGAAAGGCAATCTTATACTATACTCGAAAACCCCAATATGCATATGCACTAGAGAATGATGATATTCTTGGTTTCCTTTTACATCATAATCAATTCTAATATAATTGCTTATCCTTTTCGCAAATAATTCATCCGAAATATCCGCATCTTCCTCCTCATACTCAAATTCCATACCATCTCGATATAAATCAAATTTATAGTTTGGCAAAAAAGAAAGATTATGCTTAATTATATCTCCATTATCATCAAAAATATAACTCATAGCAATCATAGAATCATCAAGTAAAGACATTGTGTACTTTTCATTCCTCAGTGTACTATCAAACAATTCTTTATAGTTATGATATTTAAAATGATCTGTATTAATCCCAACTTCATATTCTGTCGCCTTATAATTAGCAACAATATTGATAATTTCTATATCCTTTACCAAATCGTTCATTAGCAAAAATTGTTCTGATACAATTTTAAATTCATTTTTATTGGTCATCTGTACTCTTTTCCAGATGTTCAATTAACTCTCTTATATTAGAAACACCTAATTGTTCTTTTAATACTTCAATTATTACTGATGAATCATCACCAACATCCTTATATACCTTTTGTACAGCATCCATCTTTTCAGATTCAATTTTTGCTATTGATTGCATTTGTTTAAGCTTTTCTCGTGTTGGATACGTAAATGCTAACTTATAACCATTTTTCTTTACTTCTTCGTATTCATCGCAAAAAGAAGTCATAACATCACCCGTAACGCCATAAACATACGTTTTAAATTTTGCTCTTGTCATTGCCGTAAACAATCTATTTCTTGAATATGTAGCCATATTACTCATTTTATGAGCATTTACTACAAATACAATATTGGCTTCATTACCTTTAGCTCTGAAAATAGTTGTGTATGTAATACTACCGTTTCTTTTAAACTTCAGGGCATTATCTTTATTTACAAGATGCGATTTTATCTCATCATCTTCACCACAAACATTTCTCAATTCACCTCTAAATTCCGTAAAATTATCTTGTAATTTTAAACCGGACAGATCAATCACTAATACATCCTCTGGTAGTATATCCTCCTCATTCACTAATCTTTTTATTTCCTTTGCAACATGCACATATTGATCCTTCTCTTCGTCAACCGCAATTAACTCAACACATTTGTCCGGCTTATAATCTATAACATCCCTTCTATCTAACACAACCGGCGAGCCAAATCCCAACGTTCCTTCAACGGTTTTATATCCTACTGCATTCCAAATAGAATAATCCTCCATCATATTTACTATATCGGGATTTCCATCCTTATCTTTTTTATAAATTCCTAATCCTAAAGCATGAGCTGTTACCAATATTTCCTTTGGCGTTCTATAACATACACTTAAGTCAACATCTTCACACTTTTCGCTTCCAAAAATTTCACTCTTAGCCGGAATCGCTGTTGAACTATTCAAGCTCTGAAGTTCATCATACGCATATATAATTTTTCCTGTATACCTAAGCGATTTTTTTGCCATAATGAAAAATGGTAATTTAAAATCCTGTGCCTCATCTATAAAAATGTAATCATACAATGGAACCAATCCCTGTTTTTCTGTTTTTTCAAGCACTTCATTACATACAGCTGCAAATCTATCATCAGTTCCACCTTTTAATAAATACGCCCCTTGATAATTTCTACATTTTACATCGTTTTTTTCGCATATTTCAGAGTAGAAGCCTTTCATTTCACTTCCTCCCCACGAATGTAAAATATGAATTTTTGACATATCTGGCTCTTTGTATTTCTCAAAGTCTTTATAATAGAGTTTAAACAATTCCTTTACATACTGTTTAAGCGACTTTGTATAAAAAACATACGCTAATTCAAGTTCCGGATGTTTAAAATGTTCATAAGCCATTTTCTTTACAAGCAGTATGGTTTTCCCACTTCCTGCCAGACCTCTTATACGCATATGAGAACTAATACTGTTGTATATTCCATTAAACTGATTCTGATCCAACATATTCATATCGTTCGTTCTCTTTTTTATAACCGAACCAAGTGAATCTTCTTTTTTTAATGACCTATCATCTTTCCCATTTAACCCATAGAAATTCTGTATAATTCCATTTGTTTCCTTGTAAACTTGAATCGTGAATAATGGTTTAAGCTTCAACTTTTCTTCAATTTTGGTTAAGTCACCCAATTTAATGCCTTCATATACAGCATTTCCATCAAAATATAACGGACTAAGCGTTTTGCTCGACATTATAATCTTCATAAAATGTCTGTTATATACCATTGCTTCTTCATCCGATTCATACAACCCTATAATTCCATTTCTAGATACAATGCATGACTTCATAACATTCGTACTGCCATCCATTTCAATAATAGGATATCCATAATATAAAGCAATCTCGTCATCTTGATATTGGTTTAACAGATCTTTAACTTTCTCAATCTTATTAATAACATCTTGAGATAAACCATTGTATTCTCCATAGATTCGCATGTCTCACACCTCTCCTTGTTTATAGTTTTTCACAATACGGCAATAATTCTTCTATTTTTTTTACAATTCTTTTTTGTTCTTCCACCGGTGGTAACGGAACCATTAAATTTCTCAATGTGTTTAAACCAACCGTTTTTTGGGCTATTCCTGTCGCCAATTCATCGCATTGGCGTTTTATTAATGGCGATTGCAAGGCATAATACAAATACTCTCGTTCTGACAATAGTTTTAATAAGGCAATATGTCGTTGAAAGCAAAACTTTTCATCTGTGTCGACTTTTACAACAATTCCATATGAACCTGTAACCGTAAAAAGCAGGTCACCATTTTCAGCCACTCTATCTTCTGACAATGATTTAAAGTACTCTTCATTGACATGTCTTGTATTTGAAAAACTCAGTTTTCCCTCTGAAAGATTTGAAATAACCAAAAAAGGATATCCTGTATCCGTTTGTGGTGGTGGCTGATGATCACCATCCGTTATACTTTTGCATAACGAAGCCAATCTAACCCATTTCCATGTTTCAGGAATATCAAACGGAATATCATCTTCTGTAATTTTTGCAAATTTCTTTTCTTTCTTCTTTCCTTCGCAAATCAGTTTTTTCTTCTTATTTTGTATTTGCTGATATAATTCTTCAGCTGTCCCCTCTTCTGACCTCTGTTCTACCAATTTCCCTTGAACTGCGTATTGTAGAATAGACTTTTTCATATCTTCCGGGAATTTAGCATTGATTTGTTCTAGCTTATTATAAGCAGCGGTATACAAATCAATATAAGGAAGAATCTCCTGTATCTTAGCAACAATACGTTGTTGTTCTTCTATTGGTGGAAGTGGTAATACATAGTTAAATAGTAGTTCCTTGTTTAAATGAGGTATTGCAGCACCTTTTTTGTTTTCTCTTAATTCTGAACGTTTATATTCAAAGAACGTAAGGACATATTTTTCATCAACCGCAGGCGATATGTACAATATCTTGAATGTACTACCAATGTATCCATCTTCAGGCAAAGCAAATACCTCACCGGAATTTTCTCCATCGACAAGAATCACCCTTTGCCCTTTATAACCAAACTTACCTTCTTTTATCCTTTTTGGCGTTATCTTACCTCGAAGATATTTAACTTCAAGATAATTATATTCATCGCCTTTTCTCTTTTCCCCATCCATAAGTTGAAAAATCTCACCAAGCTTAATATTTTTCCAATAAGATGGTGTTTCCAAGTCAACGTCTTCATCTATTATAGGAGAAAGTTTTTGAGGACGTTTTATTAGCCCAGCTTCTATAGCTTTTTTTTCCTCTCGTTGAATATTATTTTGCAATGTCTCAACACTACTATCAGAACTAATATGTTCTGTTAATCTTCCCTGAAAAGCATATTTAAAAATGCTAAGTTTCAATTGTTCAGGCGTCATCTTCAACACCTCCCGGCAGTAAAGCGATTAATTCAGTTAACACTTTATCTATTTGAGTATTCAAAGAAGACCTTCTTTCTTGATATTCTCTTATTGTATCTATCGGATCCAGTATTTCTTCCTCCTCGCGAGGATATCCACACAAGTCTAAATTACAGCCTTGTTTATTCACTAAAAAATCTATATCATATTTCTTTGCCTTTGGATAATCATCAATCAAAACATCTTTTCTGTCATTCCACCATTCAATACAATCATCAAAATGCTTCAACTGCATAGGTCTAGTCTTTGAAAAATGTTTTCTGTCAGAAGGTATATCAATCCTATAATACCAAGTTTCTTTTGTAGCGCCCTCATTATTAAAAAACAACAAATTCGTAGCGATAGGCGTATATGGTGCAAAAACGGATCCTGGCAATCTTATGATTGTATGTAAATTAAACTCCGTAAGAAGTTTTGTTTTTATCGCCACTTTTGCATTATCTACCCCAAATAAGAAGCCATCCGGAACCACCACTGCAGCTCTTCCGTTCTCTTTAAGGCGATACATAATAACTGACATGAAAAGATCTGCGGTTTCAGATGAAGCCAAATCATCGGGGAAAAACCCTTGAATAGATTTATCCTCATGACCACCATACGGAGGATTCATAAGAATAACATCAAACTTATCATCCTCTGTATAATCCAACAAATTATGTTTCAAAGAATTATCATGATAAATCTTCGGAACCTCAATATCATGGAGCAGCATATTTGTAACACAAAGAAGATATGGAAATGGTTTTTTCTCAATTCCATAAATACTATCATCAAGTGTCTTCTGATCATCCACATTAGTTACCTGCTTAGAGAGTTGTTCAAGCCATGATGTAATAAACCCACCAGTACCACATGCGAAATCTGCCATCTTTTCACCCATCTTAGGCTGAATCATGAGAGCCATAAAGTCAGTTACGGCTCTTGGAGTATAAAATTCACCTGCGGAACCTGCGGATTGTAAATCCCTAAGGATTTCTTCATACACAAAACCAAATGCATGACTTTCCTTTACATCATCAAATTCAATTTCATTAATGACATCAATGACTTGCCGAAGATAAACACCATCCTTCATATAGTTATTAGCATCTTCAAAAGTAGACTTTACAACAGCTTTCTTTACTGGTGTTTCTGGCATTACCGATAATTCCTTAAGGGTGGGAAACAATGTGTTATTAACAAATTCCAATAAAGCATCTCCTGTTAATGCTTGTCCGTTCTCACCTGCTTCAGCCCAATTTCTCCACCTACATTCTTCCGGAATGATTGATACATAATCATCTTCATTTAGTTCCCAGTCATCTTCTTTTGCATCATAAACTTTTAAAAACAGCATCCATACCATCTGTTCAATTCTCTGCGCATCACCGTTAATACCAGCGTCCATACGCATAATGTCTCTTACTCTTTTAATAAAACCTGACTGTAAAGCCATTATTTTTCACCTCATTTATCCTAATGATTTTTCTATGCATATCGCATTTTTAATATCTTCTTCAGTATAAGGAAAGTCTAATTGTTCTCTCAATTCTTTCCATATGCCTTCCTCGCCTATATAAGACATTTCATTTTTCTTTTCATGTATAATACTTTCATAATCATACAGTTTCAAAAGCTCTGAATACTTATATGCTATTACAGTACTATCCTTTCTTAATACGCCTAAAAAGCCAGGGGTTAACATCTTTAAAGTAACTAATTCTTTCCCGTCAAACTGATAATCTATAGTCTTAAGGAAAACAATATCCTTAGTTTTATCCAGTTTTAGCACAATTGGATTAATTCGATTGTACTTGTACCGATGACCTCTTAACTCACTCAAATCCGCCTTGCTACCAAAATCCATTATGTCTATTGCCAGCTCGTCACCTTCTGCAATATCTCTTTTTTTATCTCCCCTAAAATTTTTATCAATAAAGCAAAAAACCGCTCTCAATATACTCACATAATCCTCATAATCATCTTTGATAGCATGAAAACAATTATTTCTCCATTTTTGTGAACTTCCACCATTCTTATACAAGCAATTAATATCCCCTGCAATCCATATAAATCCAATCGAATTAAAAAAATACTTCACTTCAAATGCTTCTTCAAATATAAATCGAGCATTTGCATTTATTTTTAAATGTAATATTAAATGTTCTATGTAATTACAATATGCCAAATTTTCTTTTTTCTGCGCTTCAAATGGCTGTATTCTAGCCATATGAGGTTCACCAAGATTACCATAACGATCTTCAAATATATGATGGCAAAACAGTCCTTCTGAAGTTCTTGTGACTTTTTTACTTTTCGATTTACACTCCGGAGTTGCAAAATAATCACAAGTCGCCAATCCATATTTTTTCTGCAAATACTTGCATAAGTCCATATATGACATACCAAGTTCTTTGTAATATTCTTCCTTCATTTTTTTACCCTATTTCAACTTCATCATAAATTGATTCTTCCAATTCTTTTATTGCTGATTCATACTGATTTTTTCCACCAAACAGCTTTACAATCTTTGCCGGTTTCCCATAATTTGCAAAGTCTGCCAATGAAAGAACCTTTATATCTTCAACTTCAGTGATTCCTTGGTTCATATACTTATCAAGAAGTATTTCAAGTACAGCTCTTGCATCTCCGGAATACCTTGAAAAGAAATCACGCTTCTTAACATTATTTGCTCTTTCTTTTCTCGTCAGAGGTTTCTTTCCATATGCTACATAACAAATAAAATCAAAGTCATCTACATCAGACATTCCCTGATCTTCTTTTAATGCTCTTAAATCAATCCCCATTTCAGCAAATGACTTCTCTATTTCCTCTTTCTTATCTGATGCCTTCCATTTACGAATAAAATCTGACAGAGAAGCATACTCACCCTTTATATTCGTTCTCGTATAATCAATGATATCTTCCTGTCGAAGTAACTTTCCATTTGCATCATATACAGAAACAGTCTTATTAATTACCTTTACTCGACATCCATCTTTATCTACGATAGGTTTTTCAACATGTTCAATAATGATTGGTGGCTTCTCACCCGGTTTTGCATACGGAGTTCTAGGTACAGAGCCTGGTTTAAATCCTTCGTCCTGCTCGATTGGTCCGTCCCAATCTGGATCAGTAAAAAGTCTAGTAACATTTCTGAAATCCATTACTACAAAGTGAGTCTTTCCCTCTTTTTCACGAATTCTAGTTCCTCGGCCTATAATCTGTTTAAACGTCGTCATGCTTTCAACAATCTTATCCAAAACAATTAGTTTCGTCATTTTACAGTCCGCGCCTGTCGAAAGTAGCTCAGAAGTTGTGGCAATAACTGGATATGGTGATGATACTGAAATAAAGTAATCCAGCTTTGATTTGCCAAAATCATCACTTCCCGTAATTCTTACACAGTAATCTGAATTCTTCGCTACCATATCTTGATTCAACTGACACAAAGCATTTCTCATAAGCTCTGCATGAAGCTCATTTGCGCAAAATACAATCGTTTTCTGCATACGATCTGTACTCTTAAGATATGCTGTTATCTCATCCGCCACTTGATTAATACGATCTTCGAGAATAATGTTATAATCATAATCTTTATTGTTATAAACTCGATCCTCAATCTCATTTCCATATAAATCTGTCTGTCCCTTATAAGGTCTCCAGCCTTCACCTATATTAGTTGTAATATTAATAACCTTAAAAGGCGCAAGGAATCCGTCCTCAATTCCTTGCTTTAGGCTATACGTGTAAACAGGATCTCCAAAGTAATCAATATTTGATACTTTCTCACTTTCCTTTGGAGTTGCAGTCATACCAATCTGTGTTGCACTCGAAAAGTATTCAAGTATCTTTCTCCAATTACTATCTTCCTTTGCTGAACCACGATGACACTCATCAACAATAATCAGATCAAAGAAATCCGCCGGAAAAAACTTGAATCTTTCCTCATCATTTTGACCAACCATCTGCTGATAGAGGGCAAAATTAACCTCATATGACATGATTTTTTGAATATCATCGTGAGCAAAATCCACCTTATGTATCGTTTTTTCCAAAGGTGCAAAATCTTGAAGGATGCTCTGATCCACAAGAATATTTCTGTCAGCCAAGTACAAAATACGCTTCTTTAAGTTTGCTTTAAGCAATCGATACACAATCTGGAAAGCAGTATATGTTTTGCCTGTACCCGTTGCCATAACCAACAGTAACCTTTCCTGTCCATCTGCAATACGTTCTACTGTTCTATTAACAGCATTTCGCTGATAATATCTTGGTGGATACGTGCTTTGGCTAGAGTAGTACGGCTGATTAATAATCTTCTTTTCAGCCTCTGTAATACCTGCGCCACCATTCATTTCTTGATAATATCTCTTCACAAGTTCTTCTTGTGTTGGAAACTCTTCAAGAGAAAGCTGACGTTCTTTACCTGTTAAAAAATCATGCTCATAAAAACCATCTCCGTTGGAACTATACGCAAATGGCAAATCCATCATTTGTGCATATGTAATTGCCTGCTGAAGTCCAAAAGAAACTGTATGATTATTATCTTTTGCCTCAACAACAGCGATTGGTTTTCCTGTATTCAAATAAAGCATATAGTCGCAGTACTTTGGCTTACTTCTTGCGACCATATTTCCCCTCAAATTAATTCGACCATCTGTAATTTTGGTCTCCATTGTAATATGACCACTCCACCCCTTTTGAATCGCGGGTGTTATGTAATTTAACTTAATGTCTTCTTCGGACATCTGCTTTTTACTTAAAACAGTCATATAACCCTCCTTAACGCATTCCACACGTTCTACACTTTTTCACAATAATTTAACCACAAACAGTGTCTCATATATTGGACTCCTATAAAGATAATGGCACATTTTTTTCAGAACTTGTTTTTGTTAAAACATATCCTTTATCTACGTTTGTAACCTCAACACTAGTTTGCAGATAGCATTCTTCTCCTATCAATCCATCAATCTTATTCACAAGTGCTACAGATATTCTTAGCGATATAAGATTTAATTCGATGTCTTTTATCTGGTTGAAAACGTCTTCACTAGCTGTAAGGAATGTAACCTTTGAATCTGGACTAATAACCTCAGCTTCTTTACTTCCAAGAATGCCAAGGATATCTTCTTTTGTTACTTTATCCTTTGTTACCGGAATGAAATACCAGCTTTCAAATGGTGCGCCTTCTACTTTTGCACAAAGTGGTGCACCGGCTGTTCCATCACTTACAAACTGCCACTTAAAGCTAGTTCTACAAAGTGTTGGTAAAAGAGTGTTCATTGGCGACCACTCACTATTAACCATAGTCGCACTGATATCATCATCTTCATATTTATCTGAATCATATCCGGCTGCTTCTAAAAGCTCTTTATAAGATGGACCTTGCGACGCAAGAGCCATCTTCTTTAATGTCTGCAGTGTTGGCGTTTTATCTTCGCGCAGGTTCTTATACTTACTTAAGTATGCATAACTTATTTCTGCATCCTTTGAAAACTGCGCTACAGTTCTTGTACCAATTGCCGCCATCAAAGCTTCGCCGAATTTGTCTTTATCAAACTTAAAATCTGGTTCTACACTTCGTTTCATGCGTAATCCTCCATTTAAGCCCTATTATACTACGGAATCGATATTTTGTCCTATTAAAATATATTTTATTTCTGCTCAAAACTCTTTTCAAATGCGCATTTCTATATTCTAAAATATATTCTATTGTGTTATAAAATATATTTTATTGTTGCATTCCTGTATTTTCTGTGTATAATGTTAATAAAAGATATATAGAATATATCCTATTATATATTCTATAACACATTGGTTTATTTTTAGTAATCAATGAAATATCAACCCATATATAGGGTGTAAGAAAAAATTTGGGGCTTCAGTTTAGTAATGAGCGATTTAGACCCCCAAATGTATATAGAGGGATAAATTTCTGCAGATTCAGACCTGAACTGTTCCATATGTTTTATGAAAGGGCATAAGCCCATATATTTTTTGAAATTTATTTTAAAAATTTACACGAGTTTTTTAGTAATCGGTTCTGACTCGTTCCATATATAAAGTAGAGAGATAAGAAGTAAATCGGATGCCAACGCTTATAAATGCTTGCTTGATACAGCATCCACACTTACCACTTTTTCCATGATATCCATAGGTGATATCACAAAAGAACTTTTGGTATCAACTCCAACTGGAGTTTACATACAAATTTTAAGAAAGGAGGACACACATATGCTTAGACACATTTGGGTTACTCTCATATGTATCTGTCAGCTTCTTCCACGCCTGACGCAATGACATACCGGCTTCTAATAATAATCCCAATCGACTAACCATTTCCGGATAATCTTTTACCAATTCCTCTTCCCAACGTTTTTTTGCATCCTGCTGTTCCTTTTTCCCACTCCATAGAATCACTACTGCTGCAAATATCCCAAGGAAGAAAAAAATAACCAACGGCTTCTCGGTTTCTTCTTCCCAGCGAAGTGCTACACCATCCATATTCTGTGGCAGCTCCACTTCTTTTTCTTCTGCATTTTGATTATAAAGATATTGTTCTATCTTTTTCCCCAGATTGGTTTCATTCTGGTTTTCTGAAGGATAAAGACAGATGGGAAAGGAATACTCTGCCTGATTTTTTCCATTCGACAAAATTGCGGTAGCATTCACCACCTGCCCCGGCAAAAGATTTTCTTCCTCTATATTTCCCTGTAAATCAATCCAGATATCCGGTTCTAACTTCCATTCCACGGAAATGAGACCATTTTTAACACGTTCGCATAAAACCACCTGTCCACTGACATGGTCTGCCTGCTGCCCGTTTCGAAATACTTCTTCTGCTTCTTTTTCTGCCTCCGGCAATATCTCTTTCCATTCCGCTGCTGTTAAAGTGCGTTCCTGCAGATTTAATACAATCTGCCCTTTTTCCCCACTATCTTCTTCTATATAATTTAAGGATTCCTGATAGTCTCCTTCCCCCGGTTCATTTCTTATTAAACGGTTCTCCTTAAAATGAGATTCCTGCTTTTGCATCCACTCCGCTGCAATTCCCAGTAAAACTGCTGCCAGAAGTACCAGAATTGCCAGCTTTTTCTTTTGCTTCTTCATTTGCTTTAACATATACTTTCTCCAATACGTCTTACGATTTTCTCTGACCAAAGATATGCCAGTCCATAGAGAATAAGACACCCTGTCATAATCAGCACCCCCGCCACATTCCCATACAATGCTTCCAAAAAGCTTCCCGATGTCACATTGACAAATGCCAGTATAAATAAGGGAATTACATTCATTACCTTCTGTTCCATCTTCCTTGCTGTCAATGCTGTCTCTATGGTTTCCTGCAATTCCATCCGGTCTGCCATCTGCCGAACTGTATTTCCCATAATTGCAGTAAAATCCCCGCCGCTCCGCTTGGCATAAGAAAAAATTCCCGCAAACTGCTCTACATCCTCTATCCGGCTCCGCTCTGCAAAATCCTCTAACAGCTGCTCCAATGGCACATTACAGTCCATCTGGTGTATCATCTGGCGCATTTCCACCGCCATACCACTTTCCATGCCATACTGCTGTATCACATCTTTTTTTGCTTCCCGCCACGCATTTTCAATGGAATAGCCTGCCCGCATTGCTCCTGCTGCCGATAGCAGTGCATCCTTAAACTGAAGCTTTAAATCATTCTGGCGCTGTATCTTAGCAGAATTCCTTTTGTTTCGAAGAAATACTGGACATAAACCGAAGCCTGTAAGAATTGCCAGAGTGGACTGATAAAACAGCCAGCCTATCAGAATATCCAGCAGCAGAAATTCTCCAACATATAATAAAAACTGTCTTTTCTTAAAATGATATTGACGATAATCCGGCAGCCTGTAATTTTTCCTGATAGAGAAGTTCTCCTTTCTTCTCCCAGATTCCGCCGATGCTTCCCTGTTCTTTTTTCTCCCGGAACCGGAAGAGCTCGTGTAAACATACCTTGCCATTTTCTACCCCCTTCACTTCTACAACCTGCAGCAATTTTCTGCTGCCATCCCGGATTCTGCCAAGTTGTATGATAATATCAATGGCCGATGCTATCTGACTCTGGATTGCTGCCAACGGCATATCCATTCCCATCAGCACCATCGTCTCAAGGCGGCTTACCATATCCATTGCCGAATTGGCATGTCCGGTACTCAGGCTGCCGGAGTGTCCGGTATTCATTGCCTGCAGGACATCCAGTGCTTCTGCCCCACGGCATTCCCCGACGATAATCCGGTTTGGCCGCATACGAAGTGCGCTTTTTATCAAATCCCGGATGGTAATCTCCTCTGCCCCCGGAAGCTTGATATCCCGGCTCTCCAGACGCACCAGATTTGGCAGCCCAAGCAACTGCAGCTCCGCTGAGTCCTCAATGGTAACCACACGTTCTTCTTTTGGAATAAATTCCGACAGGGCATTTAGAAATGTTGTTTTGCCGCTTCCTGTTCCTCCTGACACAAAAATGTTATAACCGGCACATACCAGATGCTTTAAAAAATCTGCCACTTCCCTTGAAATAGACCCCCATTCTATCAGTGTCTGCATCCGGACAGGCTCTTTGGGAAAACGGCGGATGGACAACGCTGTTCCATCTATGGCAATAGGTTTTAAGACAATATTTACCCGGGAGCCATCCGGCAGTCTGGTATCTACAATAGGATGTAATTCATTTACCATACGGTTACTGCCTCCTGCAATCTGCTGTATGACATCCTGAAGCTTTTCTTCTGATGTAAAGTGTTTATCCCACTGATAAAGCCTCCCTGCCTTTTCATAAAAGATTCCTTTGGTCCCATTTACCATAATTTCTGTAATGTCAGCATCCTCAATAAGCTCCTGCAAAATATCCAGCCTCCGCAGGGAATGAAAAATTTCCCGAATCAGATTCTGCCGCATGGAAATACTCATAGGCATTCTATGGCTGTCTTCTTCCAAAGTCTTTTGCACCAATTCTAAGATTTCTTCATCTTCCATGGTTCTTGAAATGTCCATCCGTTCCATTACCTGATGCTTCAAGCGTTCCTTTAAATTCTCCTTTGTCTCCATCTGAATGCCTTTCCCCCATACATCTTCTTATGCATTTACTTATGTACTTTCTTATTCACTTTCTTATCCATTTCTTTATCTACTTCTTTCCTAAGGCATTCCTTTTTCATTGCCTTCTTCTCTTTCTATTTCCTGCGCTATCCACTCTTTGAAATAGCCTGCTGCTGCAACCGGACTGCCGGAATTTTCATATCTTTCACCTGTCTGCAATCGTTCCGGAATCTTTATAATCTGAATCTTTCCTTTTACTTCCTGTGACATAAGCTGTTGCTCTACCGTATCCATTCCATATTCCTGCTTTAAAAATGCATACACCCTGTCACACTCTTCGATAATTCTTCCCGTATCAGCAAGCTCCGGCTGTATCTCTAATATCACATAATCAAAGGACAATTCCTGCCAGATAATTTCTAAAAGCCTGTGATAATCCTGTGCTTTTACTTCACCCAATAAAACTGCCTGTTCTACCGGAACCATAATGCCAAGTTCACCCACAGTAGTAATTCCGCTCATCACACTGGCACCCCCATTGGTACTTCCAAGCCGGAGGGATAGCAGAACATCGGATAAATTATGGCTTTCTTCCATTTCCGGCAGCTTCATGCCGCAATATCCTCTGGTATTAATGTATAAAACCTTTCCCTTCTCTGCCAAAACCTGTGCCACAGCCAGTCCTGCCAATAAAGACAGCCCGTCATACCAGGGTGACAGCAGTCCTATGGTATGACCCTTCCTGCTTCCCCGCAGACAGATTTCCGTTGGATGCTCCGCCAGTAATGCATACATTTCCTGCAGAATGACATTGGCAGACTGATACTTATAAATATGTGGCAGTGCTGCCTCTCTTGCTCCCAGCCGCTCTTCTGCTAGACATACCATTTCTTCCTTTAAAGGAAGGCTTTCCGCTTCTTTTAATATTCCTGAATTAATCAGCCAGATATCTCTTTTTTCTCCATTTAAATCTGCCTCCACACTGTTCCAGTCTGTATATACTTCCGCCTTTGCCACATTTCCTGTCTCCAGCAGATATTCTGCCAGTTTATTTCCATAGGCACTGTCCGCATCGCAGATTGCAATTGATATCTGATTCATTACACCACCCCCAATGTCAGTAAATAGCCGCCCAGTACCGCCGGTGCCAGATGCATGCAGGAATCATCCATACCGGACTGCTCCCGATAAGGCACCCACTGTTTTCTCACCAGACTGCTCTGCATATAAGTTCTAAAATACAATATACGCTGTATTAATGTTCCCTGCCTTATCAGCCGGAACAATCCGTATACTGCTGCCAAACATAAGGAAAAAATAATTGTGTGAAGCACAATAGAATAATCTGTCATGCAGGAGAGTGCCATAAAAAGCTTAATGTCTCCGGCTCCCATTGCATGCATCAAGAATAATAAATAGAATAGAATCACGGGAATTAACATCATTACTGTTACCAGTATAATTCCCTTTTCTCCTTCTCCCCGGATATGTGCTGCATATCCTGTCATCACCCCCATGCCCGTCAGCCAGTTCGGTATTTTTGACTTCCATAAGTCAAAGCAAACTGCCAGTCCAAGCATAATTATCACTAGTATTGTTATAATTCCTTCCCCCTTCGCTGTAATCGCATTATACGATGTCCCCATGACCTTGTACATGTCGAATTGGGAAAGTTTTTTCTTTCGTCACATTTCACAAATATTACATCAGACGATATGCCATAATTCCATAAAGCAGGGTAAATCCTCCTGCTCCCAGCAGTCCCACCGTTGTAAGGCTCCATGGATTCAGTCCCACCATAACGTCTATGCCATTCTTCGAAAGCAGCTGGTTGCAAAAGACAATTGCCACCGCTCCTGCTGCCATCCGGACAACAAAATTTAAGACAAGGTCTGCCCTCTGTTTTAAGATTCCGATAAACAAAACCAGCAGACAAATGCCTATAATCACCATAATTCCTGTTTCTTTACTCATTACACTGCTTAAAATCCTTTTCAAGTATCCATTTCCTTACCATTAACATATTTTTCTGCAAAAAAAAATATTCCTTTTTTTGTATAGATTGGATTTTTCTGATTATACTTAGTAAAAAGAGGATTTATTTTCCATAAAGAAAGTGGGGATCGTATTGTTTGGAATTGTAAAAAACACACCTGCGCCGGATGCCGGCTACCGCTTACTTTTAGATGATTTAAACCGGACAAAGAATGACTTAGACTTCGCATATGCGAATTTTCAGAATGTTGTAGAACCGGATCTGATTGATGCCTATATTTATGAAGTAAATGCCATGCAGCTGAAATATAAATTTCTGCTACGCCGCTTAAAACAAAAAACAGAGGATTCTTACGCGAAGAATCCTCTGGAAGTATCTGACTCCTGAAAATTTTCATTTAATTGTTCTTTTCCATACGTCATACCCGCATATACCTGCTGGGTATTGTGCATTAAGGGTTCTGAGGTATCCTGCTTTGCGACCTCGCAGAAGGCCTGATACAAACCGCTCAGAACTCTTTTTGCATGGGCAATGCCGTCACCGCTCTGCTGATACATACTGCGCATCAGCTCTCTTCTGCAATAGGAATAAAGCGGATAAAGCTGTGGGGAAAGTTCATATTGAAAATTCAATGCCGCCTGAAGTTCTCCAATCACTGCATCAGCTTTCCGGATGTCTTCTTTGTATACATCAAAATCTTTTTTGTTCAGATTTTTTTCTGCTTCATCAAGATAAGAAAAGCAGATATCATATAAAACCACTACCAGTTCACTGCGGTTACTCTGGGTAATCCTTCTGGTAAAGTCCTGCTTCGTTCTACTATCCATGACAGTCTCCTTTGATTACTGAAGTAACTGTAATACCTGCTGTGGAATGTCATTTGCCTGGGACAATACGGAAATTGCTGCCTGGGACAATACATTCTGCTGTGTATAATTGGTCATTTCCTCTGCCATATCTACATCTGAAATACGGGAAAGTGCAGATGTCATATCCTCGCTAGTCTCATCAAGACTTCCTACAGTAGAATCCAGACGGTTCTCACAGGCTCCGATGGCCGAACGTACGGAAGATACTCTTGCCAGTGCATTATCTAATGCAACGATTGCCCGGTCTGCTCCGGTTACAGTTGTTACATCTAAATCATCCAGATATAAGGTCTCGGTATCAATTTCCGGAATATCTACTTTAATGGTCTGGTTTTCATTGGCTCCTACCTGAAGATCCATGGTTCCAATGTCGGTCACTTCTAATTTAGCAGTACTTCCTGCGGCAAGTCCGCTCTTGGTAAGAAAAGACATTTCAAATCCATCACGGTCTGTAATGGTTACTTTATTGCCATCGACTGCGGCAGTTGCAGTGGTTGAAAATCCGCTTCCTGCAGCATGAATATCTACCTCAGCATTGGTTCCGTAAGATACTGCCGGTGTCATGGAATTAAATCCAAGCTGTGCTGCCAACGCAGCATCGCTGATTGTGATTTCTACTTTGCCTGTCTCGCCATATGCAGTGGATTCAAAGGAAAGCTTACCGCCATCTGCTTTTACGGTAGTCTCGCCTAACTCACCGGCTGTTCTGATTTTCTCAAAGACCTGCTCGTAGGTATCGGTTGCTTCTATTTCTACGGATGAACTGTTAATTTTCATGTTACCGGACGCTCCGATTGTTGCTGTCATATCATTAAATGCAACGGTATCTGCATCCTTCTTTGCAGTCTCAGCTGCCTGATTGATGGTTACGGTATAATCTGCTGCGGTTACATTACTGGATACTGCCATTCTTGTAGCGTTGGTTCCATATACTCTTCGCTGGATGCTGCCATCCAGTAAGGATTTGGTATTGAACTCGGTATCCTTGCTGACACGGTTAATTTCTTTCTTTAATTCTTCTACTTCCTGCTGAATTGCTTTCTTATCATCCGGTGTATTGGAATCACTGGCTGCCTGTACAGAAAGCTCACGCATTCTCTGTATCAGGGAAGTCACTTCATTTAAGGCTCCATCGGTTGTCTGTAATACGGAAATACCATCAGACGCATTCCGGGATGCCTGGTCAAGTCCTTCAATCTGTAAATTTAATTTATTGGAAATTGCCATACCTGCCGGATTATCTTTGGAATGATTAATCTTTAATCCGGAGGACAGACGCTCCATTGCCTCGGTTACTTTATTTTCTGTACGCAATAACTGTTTATTTGTAATTACCGCTGACATGTTATGGTTTACTTTCATTTATCTTAATTCCTTTCTTCCATTCATGCCCGCATCCTTGCGGTCTATTGACGTTCCATGTCTTATGTATTGTATATCGGACTACCTTTCTAAGGACTTAACCGCTTTTAGGAAACTTTCTGCCATTCCATAAAGTGTCTTTGTCTGAATTTCCGTATCCGAAGGATTTTTTTCTTCCGTCTTGTCTGTATTTTCAGAAGAAACTTCTGTGCTGTGATGGATTCCATCCTTCTTTATTTCCCCGGTCATATAGCTGATGCTGACTTCCTGTCCCGGCTCCTGTGCAAAAAGATTTTCCCACTCTTTCGCATGGCTTTCAAATAATGCCGTTGTCTCTTTGGATTCTGCTGCAATATAACCGGAAATCTTTTCCTTGCCGGCACGAAGCTGCGCTGCCACTCTTCCCAACCGGTCTGTCTCAAAAACAACATCCACCAGACCTTTCTTTTCTTCACCACGGACAATCTTAAGTGAAACGTTACAGGTCTCGCCCTGTACCAGCACCGGAACTGCATATTCTTCTTTCTTTGCTGCCGCACTTCCCAATGCAATCTGGGTATGCATCATTTTCAGTTCCTGCAAATCAAGGCTTGTAAGATTATCCTCCGACATCATCATGGTCTTCATGACATTCTCTGCGGTATCTGCCAGCTTCCGCTGAGCCTCTGCCATTTCCTTCGGTGTCTTAACTGCCTCTGCAAAATCAGAAAATATTTTTTCTTTGATATTTTCCAGTTCCTCTGACAGATTTTCGCTCCGGTCTGCCATCTTAAACAGACGGTTAAATACCTGATTCCGGTTATTCATATAATCTGCCGCTGCAAGCACCCGGTTGACGGTTGCCGGCATATCAAGCTGTTCTAACCACTCATAGACTTCCTGTGGTGCCGCTGCTGCCTGGGACAGCTCCTGTACCTGTTCCTTCCGGTAAGCTGCCTCTGTTTCTTCTTTCTGCTCCACTTCTTTCATGGCATCTGCCAGCTCTTCCGGTGTCATGGAAAGCCATTTTTCATCCTTCATAAACGGTGCCACCTTCTCCGGTGCCAGTCCGTCTTTCACATCGGAAAGCTTATTCTTCTGGTACACTCCCTCAATCTGTTCCGTAATGGACATGCCGGCTCCTTCTTTGGTCTGTACGCCTCCAAAATCATCATCTACCTGATAATCCATGGCACCATGCTTTGCGGAACGAACCTGAGTCAGAAGTCCACGCAATGTAATATCTCCGCCCTGCTGCAGCAAGGCTCCGATTGCTGCGCCGTCTGTCTTTTCTACCTGACGGATCAGCCGGTATACACCAATATAAGCACTTCGTTCTTCTTCGCTGATTTCCTTATTCTGCTCTAATTTATAAAGGTATTTACTGAATTTTTCCTCTTCGGTAATGCCCTGTTCTTCCTGAATCTGCTCAGATACGGTATTTATCTCTTCAAAGCTCATATCCAGTGGATTCATGCCTTCTTGTATCATGGTACGGACAACTGCCGGTTTTAAATGGTCAAATGCCCGCTGCACTTCTTCATCCGCAGCTTTCATTTCCGCAATATTTTCCGGTGTCAGCTCCATCTGGTTATAAGCTAAGATTCTGACGGCACGCTGATTTCCATAGCTTGTTTCCAGGTCTAAATCCTTTAAAATATCATCCACATTGCGGAATGCCTTGGAAATGGAATCTCCCATGTCCTGACGCGGTGCTGTCATCATGGTCTCATATCGTTCCCCTGCCTTTTCAAAGGTATCCTTTAAGGCAGCTCCATCTTCATAGAGACTCTGCAATGTTGTTTCATCTACCGGATGGATTCCAAGGGCATATGCCGGCATCGCTTTTAATGCTTCAGATGTGTCCATGACATTCCGGAACAATGCCACATCGGCTTCCTTTGGTGCAATGCCATCCCCGGAAAGGAGTCTGCTGTAATATTCATTTTCCTGTGTTTTCAGTTCTTCCACCAGCTGGGACAATTCCATGGTATCTATGGAAATTCCTTTTTTCAGTAAAGAAAGGTTCGCTTCACTAGTCATTTTCAGTCTGGTTTCCTCTAACTGTCTTCTTGCAGTCAGAAGGTCTAAGCCGCTTTTCGTATAAGCTGTTTTATCCGCTGCCGCTGAAACTTTTGTGTCCTTGTTCTTTATCTCATCCGCAGCTTTTTTCAGATTCTCAATAGTAAGCGGTTCTCCGGAATTTACCACATAGGCAAGTTCCTCATCCGTTACATTGGTAATGACGTCCAATGCATCCTGTGCCTGATCCTTGAAATCATTTCCGGAAAGTACGACATCCTGCGGACGGATTCCATCGGAAATTGCCTCTGCCGATACCGTTATGATTTCTTCTTCGCCAAGTGGAAGCTGTAACTGCTGTAAAGTGGATAACTTTTCCAAATTCTCTGCAGTCAGTGGAATACCATTTTCAATGAGCCATCTGCCATCTGCCATATTCTGCTCATTGACATCCATGCCGCTTTCGGATATTACGGCTTCTATCTGCTGCTTTAATGCATCATAATCAAGGTCTGTCATCTGCTGGATTCCGGCATAGGTTGCACTTCCGGAAAATTCTGCTTTGTACAAATTGGCAGTGGTAACCGGCAGTTCATTATCCAGCATATATTTCATGCTTCCTTCATCCGGTGTATGAAGTTCTCCCATCATATTGGCAGTCTCTGTAATATCTTTTACATTATTCTCTGTCACCGGGATATTTACGGTATTCAGGGCTGATTCTATATGCTGTGCCATTGCAGTGCTTCCTGCCATCGCTTCAATCTGGGCATCACTGAGTCCGTCCCCGAAATAGCTGATGTCTTCTCCTGACTTTGCCAGACGCATCTTCATCTTATCGGTCTCGGTTACTACCGTTGGAATCTCGGTATCTGTCAGGGAAAATCCATCCTCTTCCATTGCTTTTGCATCTTTTCCCGTAGTATGGTCTGATGCAAAAAGCATCTCATTTTTCATCTGGGTTGCGTCCAGATTGGATGCCTGCTCCTTAATCTTCTCTAAGGCATTTCCCTCTTTTTCCGGCTTGCCATAAGTCGGCTGCTCTAACAGACGGTCTACCTTTCTGTCTTTTTCTATTCTTACGATGGATGCATCTTTCTTCGCAGCTGCCACATTGTCCTGTCTGGCAGTTCCTATCATTACAACATTTGCATCTGTTTTCTGATTCTGTTCTATCCGCATGAAATTCCTCCATTTTCACGGTCTTATCAAATGTCCTGCTATTTTATTATGTCGGCTGATTGAGTGAAAAACTTAAGAAGGCAGCAAAAAACCAGATAGCCATTTTCTTATAACAGAAAGAACTATCTGGTTCTATGATTTTTTTATATCATTACTTTTGATTTACAGCTCTTCCGGCTTTGACAAATCCGAAAGGCTCATCTCCTGAGATGGCTTCTCCGGTGCTTCGCCATTTCCCGGCGCACCACCCATTCCCTGGCGGCTGATAGTTGTATCATCTGTTACGGTTATGGTCTTTTCTTCTCCGCTCAGTGTATGCGTTCCGTCATCGGAACTGTATGTTCCAACCTCTATCGTAATGGAATCATCACTGACGCTACTGACCTCGCCATATAAGGTATCGCTTTCCTCTGCCTCCGTAGAAACCTCCGTGTCGGTTGCTGTATTGTTTCCGCATCCGCTTAAAGTTGAAAAACTAAGTACAAGTCCTAACATTATAATATGTGAAGTTTCCATGTTTTTTAATTACAAATTTCCAATCTTAAAATTCTACGATTACGGTCTCTTTCTGTACCGCATCCATTCCAGTATGAATCTTCATATCCGGATATTCATCGCCATTGGTAAATACAAGAATACAGGTTTTTTCGTATCCGTGTGCCTTAATTTTTTCCGGATCAAATTGCAAAAGCTTGTCTCCCGCTTTTACCTTTTGTCCCTGTTTTACAAAATACTTGAAACCTTCTCCCTGCATATTTACGGTATCGATTCCTTCATGAATCAGGACTTCTGCTCCGTTTGATAAGGTTAATCCAACCGCATGTCTGGAATCATCCATTAATAAAGATACTGTTGCGGCACATGGAGCGGTAACAATATTTCCTTCCGGCTCAATTGCCAGTCCATCACCTAACGCCTTTGAGGAAAATACCTCATCCTTTACTTCTTCAATCGGAATTACTTTTCCCGACAGATATGCTTTCAGAACCGGTGTCTGGTTCTCTTCTGCAGAATTTTCTTTATTTTTAAAAATGGAAAACATCTCTATTTCCCGCCTTTCTTTTCTTTTTTCACTTCTATGCTGCCAAGCCTGGTTGGTTTACATAACTATAGACAACATCCTCGTCTTTCTACTGCTCTTTGCTTTCTTTTATGAAATACGCCTTTTCCTTTGTCTCCTTTTCATTGCTTTCATAATCAAGCTGATACAAAAATGAAAACATGCAATCCAATATAAAATGGAATGCACTATATACCGCAAACGTATCTATTTTCTCTTCATAAGAGCTCTGCTCCTGGATGTCCACCAGGATGACTTCCTGACACATTTTCGCCACGGAGCTGTCTGGAGTTGCCGTAATTCCTACGCAGTACCGTTTATTCTTTTTCAGAAGCTTTAAGCTTTCTACCACATCCCGGTTTTCACCAGACTGGGAAATTGCCAAATTGACGGTGTGCTCCGTTGCCGTCAGTGCATAGCCCGGCAGGAAACAGGAACTCATCGTCAAGTTTACTATTTTACCAAAACGCAGCATTTTCTGTTGAAATTCCAGCGCTACTGTGGCAGAGGTTCCGACACTGAAAACATTAATCATATCAGCTCTGCTCATCCGCTGTACAATGCGGTGCAGCTGGTTATAATCAAATCCAGACACTGTTTTTCTTATAGTCTCCTTATTTAATTTTGCAAGTTTCCTTGCTATCTGTTCAAAAGAGTCATTTCCCGAAAAAGGATAGTTTGCATCTACTACGCCCTGATTTGCAAATGCTTCATATTCTGAATAAAACAGAATCTGAAATTTTTTATATCCATCCAGTCCCAGCTTTCTACAAAATCTTGTAATAGTAGACGGCGACGAAAAAGTCGCACGCGCCAAGGACTGAATGGACATATTTTTTACATCAAACCCATTTTTCATCAAATAAGCTGCAATACTTTTTTCAACATCTGTAAAGTCTGCCTGCTTCATCAGTTTTTCTATAATCATAGCACTTCCCTTTCTTCCGGCAGCTTTTGCCAAATAATTTTACATTTATTTTAGCAGAGAATCCACCGGAAAAAAAGGGAAGATATTGTAAATTACCTAAAATATGCTTTGCGGGTTTCCCGCATCAATTATATTCTAGTCATATTCTTTTACTTTTCCGCTCTTAAGCAGGAATGCTGTAATTCCGAATCCTAAAACAATGGATACAATAATTCCTACGCAGTACATTGGGAAGTTGACACATCCAAACCATCCACTGAAAGCAAGCAGTCCTGAGAAGGAGAAGTTTGTTGCTGCAACACCACCGATTCCAAGAACTAATCCTGCTGCTGCACCGGAAACAATCATTGTTCCAAGCAACCATTTGCTTCTTAAAATAATACCGTAAAGTCCAGGCTCTGTAATACCGCAAAGTGCATTGGTAAATGCTGCTGAACCGGCAGTTGTCTTGTCTCCCGCATTTTTTGCAAATACTGCTACTGCAAGGCAGATTCCAAGTGCTGCATAGTTGCCCATTCCACCTGCTGCCAGTGCCGGCTCAAATCCCTGCTCTGCCATAATTCCAAGGAGAATCGGAGTAACTGCCCAGTGCATACCAAGAAGGATTACCAAGGAGAATAATCCACCAAATACAATGCCTACAAGAATCTTGCTTGCGCTTACTACACCGTATACAGCATTAATTCCGTTTGCAACAAGTCCGCCCAGTGGTCCAAATACAAGAATGCTAAGTGGAACAAATACAATCAAACATAAGAATGGAACAAGGATAAACTGCACTACCTGTGGCAAAATCTTTTTCAGCCATTTTTCAAAATAACTCATGCAGAATATTGCCAGTAAAATCGGGATAAAGGAACCGCTGAAATTATATGTGGTAAAGTTAATTCCCAATAAGGAAGCTTTCTCACCGGTTACCAGAAGGTCTGCTACGCCAGGATACATAATGGATGCACCCAGTGTTACGGCTACATATGGATTACATTTAAAATGCTTTCCTGCTGTAAATGCCAACAGAATCGGGAAGAAATAAATCAGCGAATAAAAAATAGAATAAAAGGTCTGGTAAGTAAGACCTGTGCTGTCTACTACGCCAAGGTTTGCCAGTAATCCAATTAATCCGGATGCGATACCACCGGTTGCCAGAATCGGAATATACGGTGCATATACATCGGACATCATTTTTGTAAATCTGTCTAAAAGTCCGACTTTCTTCTTCCCGTCATCCACAGCTTCTGCTGGATTTTCTGCTTTTAATTTGGATTTCAGTGCCGGAACTTCTGCAAGCTGTGCATAAACATCACCTACATTTGGTCCGATTAATACCTGATAATATCCGGAGCCGATTAAGGTTCCCAGTACACCTTTTACTTTCTTTAAGGAGGCCTGATCAAATTTTGCTCCATCCTTTAATGTAAAACGGAGTCTTGTTGCACAGTGAATACAACTTTCAATATTATCTGTGCCACCCACGCCGGCGATAACCGCCTGAATTAATTCTGAGTAGTCTTTCATTCGTATTACCCCTTTCTTTTGTGTAATTCACATTTTTCTTATATATTTAATCCTGCTGCAAACCCTTCAAAATTTGCATTCATAATGTTCGATGGACTGATACAGTCCCCAATTGCTATGGTATCTTTACAGATTCCATAAAATGCTTCTACAAGCTTTTTCTGTGCCGAAAGTCCGGTAGAAAGAATCAGGTTGTCATAGGAAATACTCTTCTCTTCTCCCTTTTTATCCTTATAAACAACAACATCCTCTTCGATTCTGCTGCAACCGCATTTTAACAGGCTGTGAAGATTCTTATACTGCAAAAACTTCTGACGTAATGCTTCCCGGTATAAAGAGTTGGCATTTGCTGCCAGTGTATCGGTCAGTTCCAGAATGGAAACATTCTTTCCCTGCTCGGCAAGCTCTAATCCTATCTCGCATCCAATACTTCCTCCACCGAGGATTACTATCTCCTGTCCTAGCTGTTCCGGATATGCAATTGCTTTTGTTGCAAGCTGTACCTTTGGATTATCAATTCCCGGAATCGGAAGAATCCTCTCTACGGCACCAAGGGCAACTATCAATGAATCCGGCTGAAGCTCTTTTATAGACTCCGGTGTTGCTTCTGTGTTCAGACGAACCTCTATCTTTCTTTTTGCCATCTGAGTCCGATAGTAATTTAACAGCCGCTTAATTTCTTCCTTGTGTGCTTCCTTTTCAATGAAACGAAGCATGCCGCCCAGTTCACTTTCCTTTTCCAGTAATGTAACCTGATGTCCCCGGTCATATGCTGTCATGGCAGCTTTCATGCCTGCCGGACCTCCGCCAACGATTACCACATGCTTTTTCTCTTTTGCTTCCGGCAAATCCAGTCCCGATGGAACAAATTCCTCATTATGATATCTTGGATTTACGGAGCAGCCTACATTCCAGTGGTCTGTGGAAATGTGATAACAGTTGGAGCATCTGAGACACGGAACAATGTCTTCCGGATGCCCCTCCAGTGCTTTCTTCGGCCAGTTCGGGTCTGCCAGAAGTGTTCTTCCAAATGCCACCATATCCACGTAACCCTTTGCAATAATTTCATCTGCCATTTCCGGCGTCATAACGGCGCTGACCACAGAAACCGGAATCTTAAGCTCCTGCTTTGCAATTTTTGCCCATTTGAGATTCGGCATTTCTTCTTCCAGATTGGTTGTGATGCAATGCACATTTGCTTCAAACACTTTATCAATTCCAGATGAAATCTGAACAGTATCCACATACCGCTCTGCCTGTTTCAGGAAGTACATCACATCCTCAAAGCTTATGGAATCTTCAATCCATTCATAGGCACTGACACGCATATCAATCGGATAATCTTTTCCAACTGCTTTCCGGACGGTTTCTAATATCCGAAGTGGAAAACGGCTGCGGTTTTCGATGCTTCCACCGTAGGAATCTGTCCGGTGATTGTAATGTGGGGAAAGGAACTGTGCCGGAAGCCAGCCATGTCCGAAGTGAAGAAAAATGGAATCGAAACCAATTTTTCTTGCACTTGCTGCGGTCTCGGCATACCACTGCAACGTTTCTTCCATCAACGCTTCATCCATTTCCTTTACTTCCACTCCATCCGGGCGGATAAATCCAGACGGTCCTTTCGCATAATCCACCGTTCTTGCATCCTGTCCTGCGTGAAAGATTTCGATAGAAGCTTTCGCTCCGCCTTTGTGAATCTTCAACACTTTCTTTCTGGTGGCTTCTCTTTCATACTTGGCAAATGGATACGGTTCTTCCGGACTTGCAAAACTGGAACGTCCCGGTTCTACTATTGCATGTCCCGCAATTACAAGTGCTGCACCGCCCAACGCTTTTTCTTCAAAATCATCACCTGTCGGTGTTGCCACAATTCTATTTTTTAATATCATTCCATTAATAGAAATTGGCTGAAATAAATGATTATACACGTTCTTCTCCTTTCTGCTGTATTTTATTTACCTTCATCTTAAGGCACTTAAACCGCAGAAACAAGCCATTGAAAACACCTGGAAAATATTTTTCACAATCTCTATTTTTCATCATTTATTTATGAAATTTATTATCTTTTTATAATTTTGGGCTTCACTTTTTGCTTATATTTACTTTCATACAGCAACTACGAGAAACACGCTTTGCGAGTTTCTCGAGTTATCGCGTTGCTCGCCAAATCTGAGTAGAAAAGGAGTTCACTCAAGCAAGCTTGGCTCCTTCTTTTCTCCCAGATTTTTCTCGCTACTCGCGTAAATAAAACAGCCATCTGGAATTTCATCCAAATGGCTTGCTAATATACCTATTATTATTTTTTTAACCTGTCATACAAAACAATTTCTTCACCTGTGTTCAAATTATATTTCTTTTTATATAACAGGGTCCATGAAGCCTGCTTCTTGGTATAATCTTTTTCCCCTTTCGGAAAGAATGACCTGCAAAAATACTTATCATCTGTAGCATGCGATAAAAACAGATATAAATCTTTCTCTTCCATTTTATTTTTCATCAGATAATCAGCCTCTATCATAGAATACATATTTGCCTTCTTGTTATACTTAAATATTGTATCATTACTATCTAATAACTGCTCCAACAACGGAAGGAAATTCACTCTTTCTTCTATTCTTTTATAAAAATCCGATGACTCAACTTGTTCTGTGCTAATGCTTCCCGACATTATTCCATCAAATACTTTTCCTCTGTCTCGATTTAATTCAGGTCGATCAACCAAATACTGTAATCCCATCAAATGAAAGCAGTCCTTTTTATCAAAAGTAATTCTTAGAGTTACAGCTACCTCTTTTCTCCCCAATACAATCTTGTATTCAGTATTTAAAAGCGGAAGGAAAGCACTTACACAATCTTTTATATTTCGCATAAAGTCAGTTCCTCCTAATTATGTATAAACTACGAGAAACATGCTTTGCGAGTTTCTCGAGTTATCGCGTTGCTCGCCAAATCTGAGTAGAAAAGAAGTTCACTCAAGCAAGCTTGGCTCCTTCTTTTCTCTCAGATTTTTCTCGCTACTCACGTAAAAAGAAAGGCTCTGCTAAAATTAGCAGAGCCTCCGACATTTTCTTTCGAAACCCACGGTCTCTAGCCAGATTGTGGTAAATGTCAAACCCTTATAAAGCTCGTAAGGCACTGCTCTCTGGCACAACACCTTACCTCCACGCTTGGCAGACACTCAAGTTGCCTGTCTTTAATATTATACTAATCACATTGAAAAAATATGTCAATCCATAATTCTTAATTTTATAAAAAATTCATATTTCCCACTCATGCGATTTTTTTCTGTCCTCTACATTACCCGGAACACTGCGACACCAAATGGCGGCAATGGATAGGAAATGGAATACGCTTTGCCATCGCATTCCGACTTCACTGCCTTGTAGCTTGCCGGTCTGCTCTTATCTGCTTCTGTACCGCCGAAACGGACTTCATTGCTGTTTAACAGCAGATGGTAAGTACCTTTCTTTGGTACACCTACACGGTAATCATCTCTGGCTACCGGTGTCATGTTGCAGACAAAGAGAAGAGAGTTCTTGCCATTCTTGCTCTTGCGGACGAAGCTGTAGATGCTTCGGTCTGCATCATTTGCATTAATCCATTCAAATCCGTTCCAGTCACTGTCCTGCTCATACATTGCCGGATATTTCCGGTAAATATGAAGCAGTTCACGGAAGTATTCATTTAACTGTCTATGACGTGGTTCTTCCATAAGATACCAGTCTAATTCACGCTCTTCGCTCCACTCACGAAGCTGTCCGAAATCCTGTCCCATAAAGAGGAGCTTCTTGCCCGGATGTCCCATCATAAAGGAGTATGCGCTCTTTAAATTACGGAATTTGTCTTCCTCATCACCCGGCATCTTCTCCCACATGGATTTCTTCAGATGCACCACTTCATCATGAGACAGCACCAGAATGTATTTTTCAGAGTTGTTATAACTCATGGCGAAAGTCATCTTGTGATGATTATTTTTACGGAAATATGGGTCTAAGGACATATAATCCAGGAAATCATGCATCCATCCCATATTCCATTTGTATGTGAAATTCAATCCGCCCTTGTCTGCCGGTCCGGTTACCATCGGCCAGGCAGTAGATTCCTCTGCAATCATGACAGTACCGTGATTTCTTCCGGTGATTAAGGTATTGATATGGCGGAAGAATTCGATGGCTTCTAAGTTCTTGTTCTCACCATATTTATTGGCAATCCACTGTCCGTCTTTCTTGCCATAGTCAAGATATAACATGGATGCCACCGCATCTACACGGAGTCCGTCAATGTGATAATGTTCAATCCACATTAAGGCACTTCCGATTAAGAAGTTCTTTACTTCGGATTTGCCATAATCAAAAATCTTAGTACCCCACTCCGGATGTTCACCCATCCGTGGGTCAGAATATTCATATAACGGGCAGCCGTCAAAATCAGCCAGTCCGTGGGCATCCTTCGGGAAATGTGCCGGTACCCAGTCTAAGATAACGCCAATGCCATGCTTATGCAGGTAGTTTACCAGATAAACAAAATCCTCCGGCGTTCCATACCGTGAAGTTGGTGCATAGTAGCCGGTTACCTGATAGCCCCAGGAACCATCGTATGGATATTCGGAAATTCCCATTAATTCTACATGGGAATATCCCATGCCTTTAACATATTTTGTCAGTGCTTCTGCCATTTCACGGTAGGAATAGAATCCCTCATCTTCTCTTCCCGGATGGCGCATCCAGGAACCCAGATGTACCTCGTAAATTGCCATCGGCTCTGCATAGACATCTTCTGTCTGTTTCCGTTTGTCCATCCACTTATCATCTGTCCATTTGAAATGCTCAATATCAGCAATACGGGAAGCTGTTCCCGGGCGTACCTCTGCATAATTGGCATATGGATCGGCTTTATACAATTTCCGTCCATCTGGTGTGATAATCAGATATTTGTATAGGTCTCCTAATTTTGCCTTTGGAATAAATGTTTCATAAATTCCAATTCCTGACGGCTCTAACCGCCGCATCGGATTTGCTGTCTCATTCCAGTCATTAAAAGTTCCAATGACATAGACTTCTGCAGCATGTGGTGCCCAGACATCGAAAAGAATCCCCTTTTTCTTCCTTATCTCTGCCGGATGAGCTCCCAGTTTCTTATAAATGTCATAGTGTGTTGCCTGGCCAAATAAATACATATCCAGTTCTGTGAAGTTCCCCATTTATACTACACCTCATTTCTTTCTTTCCTATTCTTCGAAATCCTTTTCATGAAGGATGACATAATCATCATCTTTGTATTTCTTTGAGAAAAATACCTTCTTAATGCTGAATTTCTCGGAATTGGCAATTGCTTCGTCCACGATTTCTTTCACCTCAGTCAGTGTGGTCGCTCTGTCTAAGCGTTGAATATTGCTAATTCTATTGTATAGAGCAAGAACCGCCATCTCATCTATTTCATAGGTCAGTTCGTGGGCATACGATTTTGCAAAGGATACCAGCTCATCACTGGTAAATATCGGAAGCGTAATCTTCTCGGTAAATCTTTTGGCAAAGGACTCATCTCTTCCCATTGCTTTGGTAATACCCTCTCTGGTATCTTCCGCGATTACAAGGATTCCGGTGTCATCTGCTTCTAATGCCAGTGATAATTTCACGGCTGTCTCCCGGCTGATTCCTCCGATTTTTTCTATAATAAGACATCCACCGGCAACTTTCTTTAAAAGCTCCGGGATATTTTTCTGATTTAACGAAACGGCATCTATCTTTCCGACACGCTTGCCCGGCTTTCCGATTTCATTCTGGATTGCCTTCACCAGTGCGGTGGCAAGTACGGTCTTACCGCTTCCTCTTGCTCCCTGAATCAGGATGTTGCCACCTTTGATTCCCTTTTCTAAATGTTCAATGGATCCTTCCATTGCCTGGCAGATCTGCGGCTCCATTCCGGATACCGGAACAAAATAAGTAAAGATAGCTTTCTGTTCCTTGGAAAGATGGGTAATCGGTTTTCTCTCTCCGATGTTATCCTCATCTAAATCCGGCTCTGCAATCTCCGGAAGTTTCTCCTCCGGCTTTGCATCCTCTGTCTCAGCTTCCGGTTCTAACTGTATATTCGGTAAGACTTCTTCTGCAGCGTCGGATACTTCCTCTGCTTCTGTTGCTGCCACTTCTTCTGCTATATCGTCCGGCAGTGCAATCTCTGGGAGTTCTTCTTCCGGAGAAAGTTCTGTCATTTCTTCTGTGCCAGCCGGTTCTTCTTCATCGGCAGCTGCAATACCTTCTCCTTCCGGAATCTCCATCGCATCTGCTACACCTGCAACCGCCTCTCCGCTCTGTCCCGGTACACCGGCAGCTAGGAATTCATCGATTTTCGCATTTGCCTGACTGATGGAATCAATCTGCTGCTGCAAAATATCATTCATATTGGCAACAAGTTGTCCGGCTTCTTCCTCCGGCAGCTTGCCTAAATATTCTTTTTCTAATAATTCTTTGGAGGTAAGTCCTGCATCCAGCTGCGGAATTACATCTGCAAGACGCTCCATGATATCTCCGGCTTCTGCTAATGCCTTTGCCTTGGCAGATTCTAACTTCTGCTGCTCCGCTTCCTGTAATGCTTTCTCTGCGGCACGCTTGGTCTTCTCCCACTCCTCTAAAATATCCTGTATGCTCATCTGTCCGGTAATCTGTGCTTCTAATGCACTCTTCTCCGGAACTACCATACGCATCTGACCATCATAATCTTCGCCTAACATCTCCTGGAAATTAATTTTCAGGGAGCCATCGATTTCTTCATCGGTTGGGATATCCGCAAAACGCTCTTTCTGTGCTTCTTCATCCTGTGGAAGCTGCAAATACGGAATCTCTTCTACAATTTTCTTGATGCCCTGCATGGTATCTGCCACTTCTTCTTTCTCTGTGGCATTCATAATCTGCTGCATGCTGCGGGCTAATTCTTCCTGCAGATTTACCGTATTAAATTTCTCTGCATTGGTAGTTACCGGTTTAATCTGTACCGGCTCCTTGATAATCTCACCGGATTCCAGATAATCCTCCGGCCGCACTTCCACGATTCCGTCCTTCCGTTGTTTAAACTGGCGGTACTTGTCCTCCTGTGCCCGGTTTAATGGCTGATAAAGCATCTTTAATTCCAGTGCTTTCTCTACATATGGACCATCGCCAAACCAGAGAATCAGTTCATCACAGGCATTGATACATTCTTCGCTGCGTCCTGCCTGATGATATAAATATGCCAGTTCAAATGCCCATTTCTCGGTATATTCCTGTTCCTTTAATTCTTCGAGAATCTGAATTAAGACATCCAGACCTGCACCCTTTGCTTTATTCATCTCATAACGGAGAATATATTTCAAATTATCATGGGGTGCAATCTCTACAAACTCATCATAATATTCCTGTGCTTCATCAAATTCCTTGGTTTTAATGGCAATCTCTGCCAGCTTATAGATAATCATTCGTCCGATCGGAGAACGGTCATATGCCATCAGAAGGATCTCTTTTGCTTCATCATAACGACCAATCTGTGCATAAATATCTCCGGCTTTCATCAGTGCGTTGACATTACGGACCTTTCGCCAGTTGATACTGTCAGCAATTTCAGCAGCTTCTGTATACTGCTTCTTCGCCATCAGATTTTTTATTTCATCTAGTTTTAATTTGTATTCATATTTATCCAAAATATGTCACCTCAATATCTATTTCAAGTAAACTTAAATTCATCTTTTTTCGTCAGGGTATACTGACCCCAATTATTGTTTTAAGTGTACCATAAGGGGTGCCTTCTGTCAAAAATAATCGAACCGGCACGACGGACTTTTTCATGTTTAAAAAAGAATGTGCCTTGCACATTCTCGCGCCTGCGGCGGTCGCTTGCGACATCTACCTTATATGCCGCAGTGCTCAGCCTTGCGGAGCGTTTTTTACTTTACAGGAAAGCAATTTCCTATAAAGTAAAAAATCCGAAGAATCATAACCTTTTATCTGCTATGATTCTCCGGATTATTTATTTCTTTACCAAAATTTACTTTTTCTCTTTTTTCTTTAAGGATGGAATATGAAGTTCCTTTTTCTCAGAGGCTTCCTCTACCGGCTCCTTCAAAAGTACGATTTCATTGGTCTTTTCATCGACTTTTTCCAGGCGGATATATTCGTCCGTATCCTCCGGCAGCTTTCGCTTCCGCAGACAGTAATCCACGGTCTTATCAATAATATAATAGATGACTGCGAAGGTCGGAACACCAAGAATCATTCCACCGATTCCAAAGAGTCCGCCGCCTACCATGATGGCAAATACCACCCAGAAGGAATTCAGTCCGGTGGAATCTCCTAAAATCTTCGGTCCGATAATATTTCCATCTACCTGCTGCAAAATAAATATAAATATCAGGAAATAGATTCCCTTAATCGGATCTGCCAGTGCGATGATAATAACGCTCGGTATTGCTCCGATAAAAGGGCCAAAAAACGGAATAATGTTGGTCAATCCCACGAATACGGAAACCAGCAGGGTATATGGCATCTTCATAATCAGAAGACAGATATAACACAATACACCGATAATGGCGGAATCCAATAATTTACCGGAAATAAATCCACCGAATATTTCATTACTCTTCCGGAAGGTGTCAATAATTACATTGCCCCGCACCGGTTTGAAAATGGCATATACAATCTTTTTGGACTGACCGATAAATTTCTCCTTCGTCATCAGCACATAAACGGATACGATAAGTCCGATGATTGCATTCATCAGCACCTTAACCATATTGATTACACCACTGGTAATAGATGTAATGTAGGTCTGGATGTTTGGCAGGAAAGACTCCTTTACCCAGTTTTCAAGGTACGTTACCATATCCATCATGTTCGTTTCTAATGACTGTATGATTTCATTATCTGAATTTGTCAGTCCATTGAACCAGTCAATAAATGAATCCACCTGCTTTGGCAGGGAATTTACCATTCCAGAAATACTGCTGATTAACTGCGGAATCATCATGGCAAACAGCAGGATTACAATTAATACAAAGACAACTACCGCTCCTCCGGTTGCAATACTCCTTGCAATCTTCCTGCACTTCTTCTCTTTCTGCACTCTTGGTTCTAAGAAATGCAGCAAATGCTTTTCAAAGAATTTCATAATTGGATTAATGAGGTATGCAATCACAAGTCCGAAGGTAATCGGCTGTAATACCCTCATTATAGTGTCCCAGCCCTTTGAGACACCATTGTACCGGTATATCATAAAGAAAAACATTGTGCAGCAACAGAACAGTACAAATACCAGCACTGCAAGGCTGATGTACCAGCGCATCCCATGTTCTGTTTTCCCGCTCTTTTTCTTATCTTCTTCCATTCCGTTCTCCTTCTTTTTCCGGAATTTTATTTCCGGTTATAGTTAATGAGGCATCCTTTACGGATAATCTCTCTCTCCTCGTCAGTAAGGTCACCCAAGGTTAATGAGAACTCGGTTAACTGTCCGTCTTTTACGGCATACGCTTTTACTTCCGGAGCTTTCTCTTCTACTGCTTTGCGGATTTCCGGTACAAAGAGATAGTCTCCGTTGGCAAATGGCAGTTCTCCTTCTTTGATGATAAATGGAAGCATACCCCAGTTAATCAGGTTGGAACGATAACGCTTGGTTGCATATTCGTTGGCAATGTTTGCCCAGCCGCCTAATACTTTCTGGCAGGATGCTGCCTGCTCACGGGCAGAACCGTCGCCTGGTTTTACTGCAAAAATGGTACTTCCGATTCCGGTATTCTCTTCATTGATATCCGGGAACTGTGTACGGATTGCATCTACAGCTGCCTTTAATTCCGGCAATACTGCGTATGGCTCTTCGCCTGCTTCTCTTGCCGCTTCTGCCTTCTGTACTTCTTTCGCACGTCCAACGTATGCAGGGTCTTTTCTGGAAAGTGTGAACTCTGCCAGTCCCAGCGGGTTAGAACGGTAAGAAGATGTCTCTCCGGAAGGAATCAGCTCATCGGTTGTAGTTACCGGATCATGAATCTCGGATACTACCTTTAAGATGAGGTTATCGGTTAATGCTACCATCTTTGGCCAGTCTTTGATGTTTGGTCCCATCTGGATTTCTACAGATGGATCTGCTACACCATGGCTGTCAAAGACGCGGTTCTCATATATGGTCTTATCAAAGAAATATTTTGGCTTACTGAAGTTTACATCCACATCAGTTGCTGCGGTTAAATATCCCTTGTTTGCTGCGGTTGCTGCAATAGAACGGGCATCCATCAATGCTACGGATGCAATCTGGCCGTTCTGTACCTTGGAGCCTTCACGGTTCGGGAAGTTTCTGGTAGAATGCCGGATGGAGAATGCATTGTTAGCAGGTGTATCTCCTGCGCCGAAACATGGTCCGCAGAATGCAGTCTTAACGATTGCTCCTGTCTCCATTAATTTTGCTACAGCTCCGTTTTTCACCAGTTCCATGTAAATCGGGGTACTTGCCGGATATACGCTTAAGGTAAATTCATCCGGTCCGATGCTGCTTCCCGCTAAGATGTCTGCTGCATCACAGATATTTTCAAATCCACCACCGGCACAGCCTGCGATGATTCCCTGGTCTACATATAGTTTTCCATTGCGGACTTTATCCTTAAGATTTAAGTCTACTGCTCCATTGAAGCTTACCTGTGCTTTCTTCTCGCAGTCATCCAAGATGTCCATAAGGTTTGAATTCAGTTCTTCAATGGTATAGGTATTGCTTGGGTGGAATGGCATTGCAATCATTGGACGAATGGTGCTTAAGTCAATTTCAATCATGCCATCATAGTAAGCAACCTGTCCCGGATTTAATTCTTTGTATTCTTCTACTCTTCCGTGAATGTCATAGAATTCTTTCACTTTCTCATCAGTTGCCCAGATAGAGGAAAGACAGGTAGTCTCTGTGGTCATTACGTCTACACCGATACGGTAATCTACGCTTAAGTTTGCAACACCAGGTCCTACGAATTCCATTACTTTATTCTTTACATAGCCATTGGCAAATACTTCACCGATGATTGCCAGTGCGATATCCTGCGGCCCAACGCCTTTTACCGGTTCTCCGGTTAAATATACGGCTACAACGCCCGGCATATTGATATCATAAGTCTGCTCTAAAAGCTGTTTTACAAGCTCCGGCCCACCTTCGCCCATTGCCATGGTTCCCAGTGCTCCGTAACGGGTATGGGAATCAGAACCAAGAATCATTTTTCCGCCGCCTGCAAGCATTTCACGGGCAAACTGGTGAATAACTGCCTGATGAGGTGGTACATAGATTCCGCCGTATTTCTTTGCACAGGTCAGTCCAAACATGTGGTCATCTTCGTTGATAGTTCCACCGACTGCACAAAGGCTGTTATGACAGTTGGTCAGTACATAAGGAATTGGAAACTTTTCCAGTCCGGATGCTCTGGCTGTCTGGATAATTCCAACATATGTAATGTCATGGGAAGTCAGCTTATCAAATTTGATTTTCAGTTTCTCCATGCTGCCAGATGTGTTGTGGTCCTTTAAAATACCGTATGCAATGGTATTTTTTGCTGCTTCTTCTTTGCTTACCGCAGTGCCTGTCATGGATGCAATAGCTGCGGATGCTTCGCTATTGTCTTCTACTACGGTACATCCGTTTACGAGATATGCCCCTGTCTCATGTAACTTCATGAATGTTTCCTCCTGTTTTCTGAACTGATTACTATTTTATACCTCTTCCTATATAGGAAGAAATCGGCGGGGAAAAAGCCACCGCCGATACTCTTTTTCTAATTCGTTATTATAAAGAAACGTCTGTTAAAAATCAACCCTTTTCAAGGATTCCCCACGGTTTGCAAGGTTCCTTATTATGCCAGTGGAAAGGTAATGGTAACAGAGAATAAATCACCGTCCAGAGTTACTTCAAAGGTTCCGCCCATAATCGTGGTAAGATTCTGGGCAATGGAAAGTCCCAGTCCGCTTCCTTCCGTGGTTCTGGATTCGTCTCCTCTTGCAAAACGCTCCGTCAGCTCTGCCGCACTTCCATGCAGTGGCTGCTCGGAAATATTTTTAATAGAGAAGATTACCTTCTGCTCTGATGTCTCCATGGTCACATAGACTCTGGTGTGTGCCATGGCATATTTTGCCACGTTGTTATAAAGATTCTCTACCACGCGCCAGATTCGTCTGCCGTCCGCCATAATGACAACGGATTCCTTCGGCAGCTTTGTAATCGTAGTCAAGTCCTTCGTTTCAAACTTCTCATTAAATTCGCCTGCAGTCTGGTAAATCAGTTCCACAAAATTGATTCTCGTCATCTGGAGCGTTATATTTCCGGAGCTGATCCTGGATGCCTCTACCAGATCTTCTGTAAGCTGCCTTAACCGCTGGGATTTTTCTTCCAGTACATTCAGATAATTCTGCATCCGCTCACTTTCCGGCTTCTCCATTTTCATAAGGTTTACATAATTCAAAATAGAAGTCAGCGGCGTCTTGATATCATGGGATACATTGGTGATTAAGTCTGCCTTCATACGTTCGTTTTTGGTATTCTCTTCCACCACAAGATGCAGGCTGTCTCCAATACTGTTTACTGCCTCTGCCAGCTTTCTGCTGTCGCTGTGAAGATGCTCTAACGGAATCTTATAAGATAAATCTCCTTCCGTAATCTGTCTGATTCCCTTCATGATTTCCTGCTTCTGTACTACATCCCGGAGATAGATTACACCGATAACAATAATCTGAAGTGCCAGAAGAATTCCACCTAACAAATGTCTTCTTGTAAAGAACTGATACGCCAAAAACAAAAATAACAACGCATTAAATACAAAGGTAACAATGACACGCACTGATGCTTTCCATGTTCCAAGTACTCGCAAAGTGCTGACATATACCCAGTTGGTAAAGCTGTATTCCCAGAACACGCCGGCTTTCATACGCCTTATAACACTGGTATAGAAAATCTGGAACACGCCGTCATAGATAAAGGAAATCACGCCTACTACCACAAGCATTCCCGGAATATCCCACTCATAGGATGCCGCAGAAAAACTTAAAACCAATATCAGTACAGAAAATACAATAAATATCAAAAAGAAAAATTCTGTCTTAATATGGTCAATCCAGTTTAAATGAATCTTATCATCCTTATGATTACGTCCTGCTGCAAGAGTCAGATAAACCAGTGTTACAATCCAGCCCAAAAGACTTACCACAATGGTTACAATCGAAATCATGCCCCAGGGATGTAGCGTCATAAATTCCGATTTTGCTTTTGTAAATCCATCTTCATTTGGGAATGTGGTATCTACTGCCACCAGAAAGACTGCATTATTTCCTATGCCGGACATGGTTCCGTCAATGTATTTGTAATAATAATCTTCCATTCCCTTTACATTACTGCGGAATTTCAAATCCTTATCATTACAGTAGAGATAGCTTCCCTTTTCTTTTCCATAATCCAAAAGATTATGTGCTTTGTCTCCAAATACATAAGAGGTAATATCTTCTTCCGTATCCTCTAACATATTTGTGTAGATAACCTGCTCATTTTCAATAAAGACATAAGATAAATTCGTCTCAGAATCATCAAATTCATTCAGTGCTTTCCGGTAGGCAGTTTCTTCCTGTCCGATACGGTCCAAGGTCTTTGCCAGTGCCTGATACAGCTCCTGGCCTTCCTCTTCCGTAAGCCTGCCCTCCTGTATGCCCTGGGCAATGGAAATACCGCTCTGTGGCAGATATTTTTCCTCAATTTTATCAGAATACTGTACATAGCCTTCCTTCGACCATGCCACCAGATCACTTAAGGTATAATTTTCAAACTGTGCCTTGTCATTTTCCCCGTCATATTCTTCTGCGTTGGAGATACTGCTGTCATCATACATCCAGTATGCCGAGACACCATTCCGCACCAGTGTCATGGTATAGCTTTCTTCTGCGTCGTTACGGATAATGCCGCTTCTTGCGTATTTGATAACATTGACCGGTTTCTCCGAATCGTATTCCCCGTTGGTCTCAAAATTTTTCCGGGTCATTAAGAAATTAGTCAGTTCCGTTACCTTCTGCTCATAGACATAGCTGTAATAACTGGAATCCACATAGCTCTGATTCGTCAGATTATCCATGTCTATCATGTGCTTTCCGTTTAATGCCGCTACCATAAAAACGGACATCAGCAGCAGGACAGAAAACAGTAACTGCAGGAGAATAATGGTATTTTTCCAAGCATTTCCATAGTGTCTGTTCTTCATATTTGCTTTCCTTCGTTAATTCTTCTCAACTTTATATCCAACGCCCCATACTACTTTTAAGTATCTTGGCTCCTTCGGATTAATTTCAATCTTTTCACGGATATGACGGATATGAACAGCAACGGTGTTATCTGCACCAATTGCATCTTCATTCCAGATATTTTCATAAATTTGTTCAATAGAAAATACTTTACCCTGATTCTTTACCAGAAGCAGAAGAATATTATATTCAATCGGAGTAAGCTTCACTAATTCACCATCCACGGTGACTTCTTTCAAATCATCATTAATCATAAGACCGCCAACCTGATATACCGTCTCATTGCTTTCGCTGACATTGCCAAGCTGGGTATAACGGCGAAGCTGTGATTTTACTCTTGCTACCAGTTCCAGCGGGTTAAAGGGCTTGGTCACATAATCATCAGCACCGATGTTAAGTCCTAAGATTTTATCAGAATCCTCGGATTTTGCTGATAAAATGATAATTGGAATGCTGCTTTCCTCCCGAATCTTTAAAGTTGCCCGGATACCATCCAGTTTCGGCATCATGACATCAATAATCAGAAGATGCACCTCATTTTTCTTAAGCATATCCAGTGCCTGTTCTCCGTCATATGCTTTCAAGACATGATAGCCTTCCTGTTGCAGGTAAATCTCGATTGCTTCTACAATTTCTTTATCATCATCACATACCAGTATATTCATTTCGTCCTCCTGTCCTCATGCTCTATCTTTACTGATTTTTGAATACTTCATACTGCGAACACATAAACTACCTCATAATTATCTATAGCGTATCAGATTTTTCTTAATAGGAAAAGCGTACTTTTCTTAAAAAACCTTTAAAATTGTGTTATACTATATTAAATTCGTATCTTTCATAGCATTTTGTTGTGAAAATATCTGTTTTATGATTGATTATTTTTGAAAGGATTGTTTATGAAGAAGCATTATACCTTTATTCCTTTAAAGGAAAAAGATTTATCCTCCTTCCGGAAAGCATTAATCAGCAGCCTGTGGTTCCGCCCCTGTGCCTGCCTGCTTGCCCTGATTGTCATTGGCATTATCGGTTACCGGAAGCTTGCGGTGCTCACCAGTGAGATGTATTTTCTTATTCTCTATGGAATTGCTGCCGTTTTCATTCTCTACCGCATGATACGAGAACTTGCCAATCTGCATCAGGTCAGCACCCTGCGTAAATCCAGCCTGCTTCCTTTTATTCATACTGCAAAAGAAGACGATACTTTTTATTCGGAGGAATTATCCGGCGGGTTTATTATCCAGACCGAGCCAATTAATCTGGTAGAGTTATCCACCAGCAAAGAAGTACTCGCTGAGCTTGCTGCCAGCTGCGAAACTCAGAATCCACTCTTTGCTTATCTGGAATCCTGCATCAACAGCGGTGATGAAAAATTAATAAACAAAGGCGTCATCTATATTGAGATTATTAAAAAACAATTGGAAAAAGGAAATGTGGATATTCTTGCCACATATGACAAATTAAAAAATTGCAGGGAGGAACTTCTCTAAAGTCCTTCCTGCAATTTGGTTTACGTAGTTCTATTTCTTTTTGTTATCTTTTTCTTTTGCTTTCCACTTGAAGTACTCTGCATCCAGATCCACCGTAACTTCCGGAATCTCTTTCTTTCCTTCGGCCGCATCTTCCTCCGGTTCTTCATCCTCTAAAGGAATTCCGGCTTTCTTAAAGTATTCCGGATTAATCCGGATTTCCGGCTTGATTGCCTGATATGAGGATTTCTTTTCTTCCCTCGGCTCTTTCTTCTCCTTTTCACGTTCCTTTTCCAGTTCGTGGTTACGTTCTTCGATTAATTTCAGATACTTTTCGGTATCTACCATATCCTGAAGCTGGCTCTTAAGCTCTGACTGGTTCTCCCGGATAACCACCTTCTGGGTCTTCATATCATCCTGGGCTTTCTTCAGAATATCCTGAAGGGCATCTGTTGTATCCTGCATAATATGCTGTACCCGCTGAAGGGCATCATCGGTATACAACACAGCGGCTGCATAGACATCTTCAGCATTCCGGCTTGCTTTAAAAATCATGGCATCGCCTTTTTTGCGTGCCTCCCGTTCTGCCTTGTCCCTGCTCTGCTGCGTCACTTCATATTCATCCATCATCTCGTAAATACAGGCATTCAGATGATTGAGATATTCAAACATTTTCTTCTTCTCAACAATAATCTTCTCACCGGTATTGTCATAAAGTTCACTTCTGGATATTAATACATGTATATCCCGTAATACCCTCTCCAGTTTGTCCTGTGTACTCATGATATTCTCCCTTCACCTTGGCTATATATATCGTACAATGTCCGAGCCTGTCTCTGCAAGACCTAATTCCACCGGTTCTTCTCCCGCTGCTTCTAACAGTTCTACCACCCGGTCTGTATCTTCTTCTGCCACCAGTATCAGCATTCCGATTCCCATATTAAAAATATTTCTCATCTGCTCTTTGCTGATATTACCATCTTTATGCAGCATATCGTAAAGTGGTGGAATATCTTCTTCCCGCTGCTTTATCACTGCACCGGCAGCATTATGCATCAGAGTATGTACTGCCTTATCAATACCTCCATGAGCCACCTGTACGCAGGATTTGATTTCTATCTCACTCTGAAGCAATGCTTCCATGGCATCCCGGTACATACGGGTCGGCGCCAGAAGCAGATCTCCTAACGTAGAACCTAATGATTCATAATAGATTTCCATAGAAGTCTTCGTCAGATATAGTTTTCTCCGGGCTGCCACATAGCCGTTATTATGAAGTCCATTGGATGGAAGTCCAATAATAACATCTCCAGCTTTCACCTGTGCTATTCCTATTTTCTTCTTTTTCTCTACAACTCCGGCAATAAAGCCAACCAGATCATACTGGTCATAAGAGAAAATATCGGAAAGCTCCTTAATTTCACTTCCGGCATAAGTCACATTTCCCTGCCGGCAGCCATTTTCCATACCCTCTTCCATGTCCCGGATATATTCAAACTTGGGACGGGCACAGGAAATATTGTCATAAAAAAGAAGCGGTTTTGCTCCCATGGCATACATATCATTGATACAGACAGCTGCACAATCATAACCTACCGTGTTAAATCTCGACATTTCCGAAGCCAGCAGCAATTTTCCACTTACCGCATTAGTTCTTGATACCAGAATCGGCTCATCATATTTTAAGAACTCTCCCAAAGGTATTTCATTTGTCAATTCTTTTAAGTCAAACTTATCTCGCACTCTCTAACTACTCCAAACTTTTTTCATCTGTTCTATAGCATACCACACTTCCACTCATGTGTTAACTTTTTTTCAATTTTCTTCTACAGATGCGGCGTATGACTTTGACAATCAATACGATTATGAAAATCAGAACAAGGAGTACCACAAGAACAACTCCCACAATCATTGCTGCATATTTATTCGGATTTTTCAGTCTTGCGCCAAGGCTCTTATCATCATCTACCACCTTGCGGTCATGAAGTCCGTTATAATATTCCGGCATCTCTGCAATACCATTTTCTCCTTCTTCAAAGGATTCCATATAGCGGGCAATGGATACCCATGCCTTTAATTCCTGGTCACCATCATAAATAATGCAGTCTTCAAAATCTTCTACTTTACTTCCGTCTGCATTCTTTGGCACAATGGAAAGTAGCCCATATGACATATCCGTTACTGCACTAAGCATCTGGCCGCTGTAAAGGTCAGCTACGACGCAGTATAATTTGTCATCTTCAATTTCTTCTCTCTTATCATCCTTCGTCAGATATACATCTGTTACCCGGTTTAGTATCAGACGGTTCGGATTATAGGTCATATTCAGTCCGGAGCAGTAAAGTCTTGCTGTTGTCATATAATCGGAAATGGAAGCATCAATCTCTGCTACCGTTTTTAATTCTTTTCCGGTCAGGTATACCTTAATCAGCGGGTAACCCGGCACGCCATCTGCCCCGATTCCAAGGGAAAAGGAGTTAAAGACATCTGTTACCGTAACATCCCCCGGCACATAGGTATCACGGACAGTTCCGCTTGGAACGACTGCCACATCAATTTCTTCGCCGTCATAATCCTTCGTATGGGTTGCCCCATAAATATAAGCATCCGCCATGAGATCCCCCAGATTGTGCTCCGTATGTTCCTCATACAAATCATCTACAGATGCAAATTCATAATCATTTTCACACAATACTTCAGAAGCAGTGTATCCAAACTGTTTCAGGTAAGTATCATCAATATTGGCTTCAAAAGCATCTATCTTCTCCTGGGCCGCCTCATCTGCCTCAATATCCGGGCGAATCGGAATCAGGTTATAATCCTCTACCTCCCAGCGTCCTTCCTTATTCTGTGCTAAATGCATGGTTCCAACATTGATTCCATACTCTCCGGCAGAAACAATTGCAGTATTTCCCTGTATAATCGGCTCTTCCAATGTGGTATGGGTATGTCCGCTGATGATAACATCCAGCTCCGGCACTGCCTTTGCAAGAAGTTCATCCTCGGATTTCTTTGGGTCTTCACTGGTTCCACTGTGGGAGAGGCAGACTATCATATCCACATCTTCTTTTTCCTTTATGGTTGCCACAGTCTCCTTCACCGCCTCGATTGGATCTTTAAACTCAAGTGCGCAGGTTGGTGCACAGGAAAGGGAATCCTTGCCGAATACTCCAAGCAATGCGATTTTTACACCGCCCTTCTCGATGACTTCATAATCCTTTACACCATAATGATCAAAGGCATCTTTTAAAAGCTGTCTCTCATCATTCATCTCTGACCAGTCAACGTTACAGACCAGCAGGGACGGCACTACATCACCGCTGGCCACCGCTGTATCAAGCATCTGCGCTAAGCCTTTGCTTCGATAATCAAATTCATGGTTTCCAAGGGTCGTTGCATCATAGCCAAGATAGCCTAACATCCGAAGTTCAGATGCCTCTTCTTCATAAACTGTCTGGAACAGTGTTCCCATGGAAAAATCTCCACCGTCTACCACCAGCGTATCCGGATTTTCTTCCTTCTTCTCATCAATGACTGTTTTGATTCGTGCAAATCCGCCTGCTTCCACATTTTCTCCATCTACTACCGTACGGAAGCTGTTCAAATGGGAATGGGTATCATGGGTAAATACGATATCCACCGACTTCGGCTTTTCTTCTGCTGCGGATGCTGTTGTTACCTGCAGACTGCATACCCCCATGCATGCTGCCAGTAATAGTGCTTGTAGCTTTGCTCTTATTTTTTGTCCCCTCATATTATTCTCCTTTGTATTTTATATTTTATTTTTTGTTTCCGGTGTGATTTGAGGCAGGTTTTTGGTGTCCGGGTTATCAGGTGGATTTTCTCAGATACCTCCGTCTGTCCGGCTGTTATAGATACCTACATTCCGTCAGCAAGGGACTCTAAGAATTTCGCTATACTTACTATATGATATGGCAACCGGCGCAAATTCACATCCATGTTCATCTGCGCCTCGCCGGCACTTCCCTGTGCTGGCGTTGCCAGTTTCTGCCGAAATTCCAAGAGTCCCTAACTGACTGCATAAATGGTATCTATATTCAGTCGAACTGCCGGAAGTATCCCTCTAAACACACACCATAATCGCTCTGTTTCCAAATGACCCTGCCTCTAATCACTTCTACAGCAAAATAATTAAATCTGAATTAACTCATAGTTCCGGGTTCCAAGTCCGATTTTTTCTGCATGCTCTACACAGGATTCCCAGTTGGTATCCGGATGCACCATATGAAAATGGTCTTTCTCATGAACATGCTGCATCTGTTCTTCCAATACACTGCCGTGTACTACCGGCTGCTTATTGCAGGCATCTGCACATGCCATGTCCAGTGCTACCGGATCGAAGGATGCAAACATTCCTACATCCGGGATGATAGGAATATCATTTTCTGCATGGCAGTCGCAGTTCGGTGACACATCACATACCAGCGAAATATGGAAACACGGGCGGTTCTGGCAGACTGCCTTGGAATACTCTGCAATCCGGTAATTCAAAAGATTGGATGCATCCCAGTTGGTTGGATTGACTGCGTCTTTTGGGCATACGCCGATACATCTGCCACAGCCCACACATTTATTTTCATCAATACCTGCCTTGCCATCTGTGATATGTGGTGCATCATGGGCACAGATTCTTACACAGGCTCCACAGCCTACACACAGGCTCTGGTCTACCGCCGGTTTGCCGGAGCAATGCATTTCCATTTTTCCGGCACGGGACCCACAGCCCATTCCGATATTTTTTAAAGCACCGCCAAATCCGGCCCCCTCATGTCCTTTAAAATGTGTCAGGGAAATAAATACATCTGCATCCATCACGGCTCTTCCGATTTTGGCTTCCTTCACATATTCCCCATCTACCGGAACCAGTGCTTCGTCCGTTCCTTTCAGCCCATCTGCGATAATCACATGGCATCCGGTGGAAAATGGTGTAAATCCGTTTTCATATGCTGTATCCATATGATCCAGTGCATTCTTTCTGCTTCCTACATAAAGGGTATTGCAATCCGTAAGAAATGCTTTTCCTCCACATTCTTTTACAAGATCCACCACTACTTTGGCATAATTCGGACGCAGAAATGCAAGATTTCCTAACTCTCCGAAATGAATCTTAATTGCTGCATATTTATCTTCAAAATCAATATTTTTCATTCCAGCTGTAATACAAAGGCGACGCAGCTTCTGCAACAAATTTTCTGAGCCGCTGGTTTTAAAACTGGTATAGTATACTTTGGACGCTTCCATATGCTTTCCTCCTACTTGTTTTTACTTACTATTTACACACTTTTTATACTTCATATCATAATATAATCCGCCGCTTTTTTCAATAAAACGCAGACTGTTTTGTATCTTTGTGCGTTCTTAAAATCATTGCAGCACTCATTAAATCTGCATGCAGGTTTGAATTTTCTTCTATTATTCCACCAGAAAAAAAGCAGCATCCGGTTTCGTGGAATAAAACTTTCGCTTTTCCTCAATCGTGACGCTGCTTCTGTTATTTTTATATTGGCTACATTGCTTTTCTCTGTTCAAAATGTACTTCTGTCATCATTTCCGGATTCAGCACATGCTCTAAATCTGCTTCGCTCATCAGTTTCCGTTCCAGAACGATTTCTCTTATACTCTTGTTCTCCCGGAGTGCTGTCTTTGCGATATCGGCAGATTCCTTATATCCAAGATACGGGCAAAGTGCTGTGGAAATCCCAACACTCTTGTCTACCAGACTGCGGCAGTGTGCCTCATTGGCTGTGATTCCATGTATACAATTTTTTGTCAGTGTCTCAACCGCTTCTTTTAAAGTGTCAATGGAATCAAAAAGGCTGTAAAATACCACCGGCTCAAAAGCATTCAGTTCCATCTGTCCTGCCTCTGCCGCCATGGTAATTGCTGTGTCATTTCCAATGACATGGAACGCTACCTGGCTTACC